>TBL_comb47_HYPODRAFT_10000143_pt1 | contig 90235 bp, 82 predicted proteins | sample TroBogypolimnion_40_FD_10682 | JGI IMG/M metagenome (IMG submission 10682) | reverse complement strand
AATTCCCGGAAAGTACACAAAAATGAGCAATCAAGTTTCAAATCGGCACCAAACAAAATCGGCCGTAGGACCGCACCAGTATTGGCTTTTACGTCATTCACAATCAATTTAACCGGACACCTCTGATTGAATGTATGTATTTCTCCGAAAAGAATCGGGACGCTTTGACACCCCTACGGTCACGGCTTTCAATGACCATCACTGGAGACGCTAGATGAACCACCTTTCGTTGCTGCCGCTTGTAGCCATCCTCGCATCGCTGAGCGGTTGCGCCAATATTGAACGTTCGCGTGATCTCGCCAACCCCGCCGTGCCGGCGGCGGTTACGGCGGCTCAGGTCTGCTCGATTTGCCATGGCATTGATGGCAACTCCGTATCGCCCAACTTTCCGCGCCTGGCCGCTCAGGTGCCGGACTACATGATTGCCCAATTGCAAAACTTCCGAAGCCACCAGCGTTCCGATCCGCCGGGCTTCGAGTACATGTGGGGCATCAGCCACCACCTGACCGATGACCAGATCAAGGGTTTGGCCGATTACTTTGCCAAGCAGTCACCGGTGTCCAATGCAGCAGTTGATGCGCAGGAAATGGCAAAAGGAAAGTTGATTTTTGAAGGCGGCGTGCCTGAAAAGGACGCGGCGCCGTGCATGGCGTGTCACGGACCGCAGGCGCAGGGTCTGGCCAGCTTTCCCAGACTAGCTGGCCAGCACAAGGATTACCTCGTTAAGCAACTTCATGTATTTCAGGAAACTGAAGGGCGCCCCGGCACGCCGATGAAACAGATCACTCACCTGTTGACTGATCCGGAAATGCAGGCGGTGGCCGGCTATCTGCAGGCGTTTCCCAATACGCAGTGAAGCAATCCGAGGGGACGGCTATTGGCCATCCGGCCAGTCGGCTGACCCTGGCAGCCCCGAGAGGGGCCGCAAGTGCTCACCGAAGGAAACTGTCGGTCAGGGCTTTTTGACCCAGGCCGTGCAGTAGCCGGTGGATGCGATTTCCGTGTCACCGGGCATGATCTTGCACCCGCCCGGCGCTTTTGCGGAGGCCCCAGGTATGAATTGCATGCAAACCGCGCAACTCTTCTCGGCCAGCGGCTTGTCCTGATACTTGAGCGCCGCGCGCATGCCGGCATTGGTAGCGGCCGATGCGCGATCGGTAAAGGCGATGACCGGAATCATTGCCAGTGCGGCACTTCCGATCTTCAATAGCTGGCGGCGCTGGGTTGCGTGATTCAACATTTGATGTTCCCGTCCTGATTGCGAGTGCCCGATTTCCAATAAATCAGGTCTCTTAGACTATACACAAGTGACGCCGCAGTATCCGGGCCTACAAGGCTAAGTACCCCTGCTTGCAGCGTACCTGACATCACGCGGCGGGAGACCCAGGATGGCGCGCGCCTCGGCTGGCGTGGCGACCGGGCGATTGAGTTCCTCGCTGATGCGCACGATGCGCGAGACCAGCTGCGCGTTGCTGGCGGCCAGTTCGCCCTTGCGGTAGTAGACGTTGTCCTCGAAGCCGACGCGCACATGGCCGCCCAGTACGATCGCGAGCGTGCCCAGCGGCAACTGCGCGCTGCCGATGCCGGCGACGGTCCAGGTCGCTCCCGCTGGCAGTTGATCGACCATGTACAGCAGCGCCTGCGGCGTGCCGGCCATGCCGCCGGGAATGCCGAGCACAAAGTCGACATGCAGCGGGCCCTGCAGCAAGCCCTTCTTGAGCCAGCGGTTCACGGTTGTGATCATGCCGGTATCGAAGATCTCGAATTCAGGCTTCACGCCGTGCTTCTGTATCGCGTGCAAGAACGTCTCCATGTCCGCTGGGTGGTTCATGAAGACGTCGTCGCCGAAGTTGACCGTGCCCATCGAAAGCGTGGCCATCTCGGGCGAGAGCGTGACCGGTGCCAAGCGCTCGGCCGGCGTCATGCCGACGGCACCCCCAGTGGAGACCTGCACGATAACGTCACAGCGTTCGTGGATGGCGGAGATGATTCTCCGATAGGTTTCGCGGTCCTGCGTCGGCGTGCCGTCGTCCTTGCGCGCGTGCAGGTGCACAATGGAAGCGCCCGCCTTCGTGCACTCCTCAGCCGCGATGGCGATTTCCTGCGGCGTGACCGGTAGCGCCGGCTGCTGTTCGCGCGTGACTTCGGCGCCGGTCAGGGCAGCGGTGATGATGAGTTTTTGCATGGGTGAAGATTCCGGATCAGGCCTGTAGTGGATTCTTGCGTTGGCAATGCGCGGGCACGACGCAGGTACCTGATGCTCGACAGACGACGATGGGTTCGGCCAACACATCAGCGGCCGAGGGCTGGCCGGCGAGACCGGCCGATGCGATGACCTTGCGCGCCTCGAACACCATCTTGCGCGAGCTCTTGCCCATGCTGACGATGCGTCCGCTGGCCTCGATGTAGTCGCCGGCATAAACCGGCGCCAGGAACTCGACGCTGTCGTAGGCGACGAAGAGGCCTTCGTCGCCATCGCTGCGGATCAGCAACTCAGTAGCGACGTCGCCGAACAGGTGCAGCATCTTCGCGCCGTCGACCAGATTGCCGGCATAGTGGGCGTCATGGGCGCTGATGCGCAGGCGGATCAGGGAGGTGTAGTTGTTCATTCAGGCGGCCTTTCGGTGGATCCATTCGTGGATGGCAAAGGATGCCACGTCTTCAGCGTAGGTCTTGCTGCCAAAGCCGGCGTCGTAACCCAGTTCCTTCGCCAGTTCGTGGCTGATGCGCGGACCGCCGACGACCAGGATCACCTTGTCGCGCAGGCCTTCGGCTTCCAACAGGTCGCCGAGCTTGGTCAGGTTGTCGAGGTGGATGTTCTTTTGTGTCACCACTTGCGATACCAGAATGACGTCGGCCTGCTCCTCGATGGCGCGCGCCACCAGGTCTTCGGAATCGACCTGCGCGCCCAGGTTGATGGCGCGGATCTGGTGGTAGCTCTCCAGGCCCTTGTGGCCGTTAAAGCCCTTCATGTTCATGATCGCGTCGATGCCGACAGTATGGGCGTCGGTCTCGATGCAGGCGCCGATCACGACCATGCGCCGGCCCATGGCGCGCTCGATCAGCGCATCGATGCCGGCCTTGTCGAGCACTTCGTAGTCGGGCTTGGCAACCTGCAGGCTGGAGAGGTCAACGCGGTGCTTGCACTGGCCGTAGACGATGTAGAAGCTGAAGCCCTGGCCCATTTCCTCGGCGTGCACGACGGCCGGCTCCTCCAGCCCCATCAGCGCCGCTAGGCGCTTGGCGCCTTCCTTGCTCGTCTCATCAAGCGCAACCGGCAGCGTGAACGAGACCTGCATGCGGCCGTCGTCGAGCGTGTCGCCGTAGGGGCGGACCCATTGTTCGGGCGGTCTGGTATCAAGCATGGGAAGCACCTCTTGCAAGCATCAAATCTGGAAACGGGTTGTAGTAATCGCCCGCCTTCTCGATCACGCCATCAAGCCCCTTGCCGCCGCTCGGCGTGCGCGCGATCTCGGCAAACATGGCCTGACTGATGGCTGCTGGCAGGCCGATGCCCTCGATGGTCGCCAACATCTGTTCGGCATCCAGGAGGACGGCCTGTGCGCGCTGCTCGATCTGACCGCCACGCTTGAATTCGATTTCCGAATGTAGGTCCTTCATCGTGCCGAAGACGTAGCGCGCATTCTGGATGGCGAGGAAGCGGTCCTGGATGAAGGGCGTGTGAATGGCCTCGGTCATCATGCCCAGCAGGTGGATGTTTTGCTGCGTCACGCTGCTGACCACGTTGAACAGCGTGTTCTGCACCTGGCCCTTGAAGATATTGCCCGTCATGTGCTTGGTCGGCGGCATGTATTTGAGCATGGCGTCGGGGAACACCTGGCGCGCCAGTTGCGCGTGCGCGAGCTCCCACAAAAAGCCGTTCTCCAGCTCGGGGTGGATCTCGAAAGCATGGCCTAGGCCCATCTGATCGGGCTTCAACCCTGAGAGAACCGCGAATTGCTCGTTGATCAGTTGCGAGGCCAGCACGGTGTGCGCAGCTTCATAGGCGTCTGCCGTGGTCAGGTAGTTGTCTTCGCCGGTGTTGATGATGACTCCGGCAAAGGCATTGACCATGCGCGAGAAGAACTGGTCGATGAAAGTGCGCTGCATGTTGATGTCACGAAAGATGATGCCGTACATCGAGTCGTTGAGCATCACATCGAGGCGCTCGAGCGCGCCCATGGCAGCGATCTCGGGCATGCATAGGCCCGAGCAGTAATTGGTCAGACGGATGTAGCGGCCCACCTTGGCGCCGATCTCGTCGAGCGCCGCGCGCATCAGGCGGAAGTTCTCCTGCGTCGCATAAGTGCCGCCGAAGCCCTCGGTGGTGGCGCCAAACGGCACGTAGTCGAGCAGGCTTTGGCCGGTGGAGCGGATCACGGCGATGATGTCGGCCCCCTGCTCGGCGGCGGCGCGCGCCTGGATCACGTCCTCGTGGATGTTGCCGGTTGCCACAATCAGGTAGAGCCAGGGTGTGGGCCCCTCGCCGAGTGTCTTGATGCGGTCCTCGCGCAACGCGCGCTGTGACGCAATCTTCTGGCAGGCGGCCTCGGCCAAGGCTTGTGCGCTACGTCGCGCCGCGGTTTTGTCCGTGGCGCGGACTAGTGTCAACCCGCCATCGGCAACCGCCTGCGCCACTTGCTGCGCGCTCCAGCCGCGCTCGTTCATGGCGGCGGCAACAATCGTGGCTGCGCCGTGCTGCAGGATGCCCTGCTCCTGCAGATGGCTGACGACGCGGTTCGGTAGCGGCACATCATTGGCGTCGACACCGTCGATGCCGAGCAGGCGCAACGTGGCCCTCTCGACCGTGGTGGTTGTGTAGGGGCTCATCTGATCGAAGACTTGGCGCGCAATGCGCCGCGCCGATTCGCGCGCGCGCTCGATCTGTGCCGGGTCCAAATGCAACTGACTCATTTCATTTCCTCAAACATGACATCGCTGACCACATAGCCGGCAAACGCCTCTCGCGCCGCCAACAGAAATTCCCTGGCCGCGAAGCTGCCACCCATCGGCGAATAAGGGTTGAGCGTGATGCCGGCGACCTGAATCGCCTGCCAGGCGAGCAGCCGCGCGCCGAGCTGCTTAAACGCCAAAGAATCGCTGTTCTCGATAAAGAGCCGCGTGCCATCGGCCACGACCACGATCAGACCGGGATGGCGCGTGGCCAGTTTCGTTAGCGAGCGCCAGAGCGTGCGCCCGACGGCGCCACTGAGTGCAATGGTTCCCAGGTCGGCGTCGCTGTGCTGCAGTAGCACGGCGCCGGCATTAATAGTGGCGATTTCCGCTTGAAACACCGGTTTGCCGGCGCGGTCCCAGAGCGCCACGCCGCCTCGCGCGAACAGTGGAGCGACGAGCGCCTGTGTGCTGGCATCGACCGGCGGGACGCCCAGTATGGCCAGACGGTCGCGCGTCTTGCGCAGCACGTCGGCAATGCTGCCGCCCAGAGCAGCGCCGGTGGCCAGCAGTACTGCATCGGCGATGGCCGGCGAAGCGTGCTGGCTGCGCCCGAGTGCGCCGTCCAGGATCACGCGTGCCGCGCCGCACTGCTGCAGCCGGACGATTACCTGGCGCTGATCGCTGCCACGCGAGGCGCCGGCGATCTCCATGTCGCCGTGTTCAAGCACCTTGACGATCACGATCTCGCCCATCGGGCTGGCAATGCCGGTGCCCGCGATCAGTTTGCAGGCCACCTTGGCGCGCTGCAGCGTGGCGCGCGCCGTGGCCACCAGCGTGCCGGGCCAGACCTTGACCGGCGGTTTGGGGATGAAGAAGACCTGATCACGCTCCTCGCCGTCGCGCCCGATCGAGGTGACACCGACGCAGGTGCCGTCCTGCGCCGCCTGCGTCAGCAGGTGGTTGAGCGCCACCGTCTTGCCGGTATTCTTGCTCATGCCCATGACCGCGAGGGTGCGGAATGCGTCGATGGCGAATGGACTTGCTGCTCCCATCAAACGTAGCGCTCTTCGAACAAACGACGCAGTTTGGCGTTTTCGCGCAGTAGGCCCAGCGCGAACTCGGCGTGGCCGGTGGCGTAGCCGTTGCCGACGATCATCTCCACATCCTTGCCAACGCCTTCGGCGCCGAGCGCGGCGGCGGTGAAACTGGTGGCCATCGAGAAGAAGTAGATCTTGCCGTGCTGGCGCGCACACAGGATGCTGCCCATTTCGGTGTTGGGCAGGTTGACGCAGTTGATCACCACGTCGGCCATTCTGCCGCCGGTCACGGCGGATACGGCGTCCATTAGCGCCAGCGCGTTGGTGGCGTCGACCTGCAGCGAGTGGTCGGCCCAGCCGAGTTCCCGCATCCGCTGGCAATCGGCCTCGAAGGGTGAGACGCCGATCACGCAGCCGCTTGGCCCTGCGCGCTTCTTGGCTTCATAGAGGCACAGCGTGCCGGATTTGCCGCCGCCGCCGATCACCACCACGGTGTTGCCGGGCTGCACCAGACGCGCGGTCTGCGCCGGCGCACCGGCAACGTCGAGGATGGCCAGCGCCGTCTTCTCCGGTATGTCGCGCGGCAGCTTGGCGTAGAGGCCGGTCTCGAACAGGATGGCCTGGCCGCGAACCTCAATCTGGTCGCGCTCCAGATGGATCTGGATGATCTCGTCAATGCGCAGCGGCGTCAGCGACAGCGAAACCAGCGTCGCGATTCGATCGCCGACTTGCAGGTCGATCTTGCCCACCAGGGCGGGGCCGATGGCGCGCACGCTGCCGATCAGCATGCCGCCCGATCCCGTCACCGGGTTGTGGTGCTTGCCGCGCCTGTCCACGATGGAGCGCACGATCTCGGCCACACGTTTGACGTCGCCACCGGCCTCGGTCTTGATCTGCGTGAAGCTGGCGGCGTCAATGTTGAGCGCCGCGACGTCGATCAAGACCTCGTTGTCCCAGATCGCCATCGTGTTGTCGATCTTCCAGGCGCCCTGCGGCAGCACGCCGAGCGGTTCGAGCACGCGGTGCGTGCCATAGGGTGAGCCATGTTTCATAGTGCCATGGATGTTAGTTGCTTTGCGTCGGCAGGCTGAAGTCCTGTCCCAGCCCCGGCATCTCGACCGTCATGCCCTTGTAGTTGCGGCACTTGATGGTGGTGCCGGTGCCGTCGGCGCGCGCCTCCTCGCGCACGTAGCTCGGGATGATGGGCAGTTTGCCCAGGCCGCCCATGCCGTCGACGATGAAGGTCGGCACGGCCGGGCCGCTGATCCAGCCGCGCAGGCCCTCGTAGAGTTCGAGCATGCGCCGATGCGGCACGATGAAGTGGTGCGCGCCCTCGACCATGTCGGTCGAGTAGACGTAATAGGGCCTCACGCCCATCTCGACGGCCTGCATGAACAGCTCGCGCATCACTTCCACGCTGTCGTTGATGCCCTTGAGGCAGACCGTCTGCAGGCCCATCATGATGCCGGCTTTCTGGATCATCTTGAGGCGCGCGCGCAGCAGCGGCGTGATCTCCTTGGGGTGGTCGATGTGGATGTTGAGCATTTGCACGCGGTGCTTTTCCAGCACGGCGCATAGCTCGGGCGTGATGCGGGTCGGCATCTGCACCACCATGCGCGAGCCGATGCGCAGGAACCGCACGTGCGGCGCGCGCGCGCGCAATTCACCCAGGATCTGATCCAGCCGTTCATCGGTGAAGGTCAGCGGGTCACCGCCGGAGAGCAGCACGTCCTCGATGTTCTTATTGCCCGCGATGTAGTCGATGGAGGCCGCGATCTGGTCCTTGGCGACAGAGCCGTCGGGCTGCGAGACCATGCGCTTGCGCGTGCAGAAGCGGCACAGCGTGGCGCAGGTGTTGGAGACCAGGAACAGCACGCGGCGCGGGTAGCGGTGCACGACGCTGGTGCCGGGGATGGTGTCGCCCTCCTCGCCCAACTGGTCGAGCGAGGTGGCAAAGCCGGGCTTGGTTTCCTCGTGGTGCGAGGGAAGGTACTGCAGGCGGATCGGGCAGTTCGGGTCGTCGCGGTCCATGAGCTTGGCCATGTAGGGCGTGATGGCGATGGCGAACTTGTCGTAGACCGTCTCGTTGACGTTTTCCATCTTGTTCAGGATGCCATCGAGTTCGCCGTGGTGCGTGTAACGCCGCGCAAACTGCTTTTGCCACGACTCCGATTCCGGATCGTAGGCGTCGAGTTCGGCGCGGGTCAGCAGTTTTCGCTCGGGATTGAAATTGACTCGTTGCAGCATGGGGGTCCCCTCGGGTAGTTGGCTGAGCCAAGTTTAGGGACGAGTGACGCCAGAGGAAATCGGCAAGCTGCCTGAAATTACGCGCCAAAATCAGTCACAATGCACCGGTTTCATACAAACTGCCGGATCAGCCCATGCCTGCCACGCTCGACGCCCTGGACCATCACCTGATCGCCCTGCTCAAGGTCAATGCGCGCCTGCCCGTGGTGCGCCTGGCCAAGGCTCTGGGCTGCTCGCGCAGCACCGTGCAACTGCGCCTCAAAGCGCTCGAAGAGAGCGGCGTCATCACCGGGTACACGGTCGGCGTCGCCAAGCCCAGCGCCACATCGACCATTCGCGCCATGGTGCTGATCTCGATCGAATCGAAGGACGAGCCCGAGGTGGTGCGCGCCCTGGCCAAACGCCACGAGATCACCAAGCTATATTCAGTCAGCGGCCGCTACGACCTGTGCGCCATGCTCTCAACCGAATCAACGCACGAACTCGACGCCGTGATTGACCGCATGCGCGCCGTGAAGGGCGTGATCGAAACCTTTTCCACCATCCTGCTCGCGACCAAGCTGGAGCGACCGGAGTAGCTTGTCGGAGGAGGCCACAGTTATGCCCAGCAAGACCTTCACCAGTGGCCGCATCCGCAAGGCCGTTTACGACCTCGCATCGCGCCAGCTCGACTTGCATTGGGACAGCCGGACCGTGCTGGCCTACAAGCATGTTCCGGAAGAAGTCTATCGACGGCTGTGCAATGCGCCTAATCCGACGACCTACTGGGAGGACCGCATCGCCGAGGAGTATCCGAAGGGCGTGCCGACGCCGGGTTCTGCAACGGATGGCGCAAAGAAGTTCGGCGACCTGTTCGGGGACTAGAACGGCGGGCGAAGCGTCAAGCGACTTCGCGTCCTGAGCCAGGCAGGCTGGAAATTCGGGGCCGATGTGAATGTATCGCTATTTATCAGTCGTTTATTGGTGAGTAATTTGCTGGCAACAGGGAGACCATAGCGACTATCTCATTTGATCGGAGTTAGCGTGCGCCTACCATTCCCTTACCGCCCCGAAGCCGAAATCGTTTCCCAGCACCTCGGCTCGCTCAGTGGCGCGCTTGATTGGGCCGCCGTCGCTAAGGTCGCCACGCCCTGGGTGCAGGCGGTGCGCGCGAACCCGCCGCCGTTCTGGGCGATGGAGAGCCTGCTCAAGGAATACCCGATCTCCAGCGCCGAGGGTCTGGCCCTGATGCGTCTGGCCGAGGCCCTGCTGCGCGTGCCCGACGCCGCCACTGCGATCGCGCTCACCGCTGACCAGTTGGGCCGCGCCGACTTCCACAGCGCCGGTGATAAGACGCTAGCGCGCCTGTCCAGCACAGCCATCGCAATGAGCAAGAAATTCCTGCCCGACAGTGAAGCGCCGACGGGTCTTCTTGCCAAGCTCGGCGCGCGCTCCGTGGTGGCCGCTACGCTGCGCGCCGTGCAGTTGCTGGGGCGTCAGTTCGTGCTGGGCCAGACCATCACCGAGGCGATGAACGAAGCCAATGCGGCGCGGCGCAAGATGGGAAACCTTAGATACAGCTACGACATGCTGGGCGAAGGCGCGCGCACCGATGCCGATGCCCTACAGTACCTAGCGAGTTATCAGGATGCGATAGCGTTCATTGCGACCCATGCTGCTGCCAGTGGCGTGTGCGAGGTCAACGACGGCATTTCGATCAAGCTCAGCGCCCTGCATCCGCGCTACGAGGATGCGCACACCGGGCGCGTGCTCGCGGAGCTGGTGCCGCGCGTCTGGGGCCTGTGCGAGCAGGCGGCCAGGGCCAACATCAACCTCACAATCGATTCGGAAGAAGTCGACCGTCTTGAGCTCTCTCTAACGGTGTTCGAGGCGCTTGTCAGCCGTGTGGCGCAGCACTTCCCGCACTGGGGCGGCTTTGGCTTGGCGATGCAGACCTACCAGACACGATCGTTGCAGCAGATCGAGCACGTCATTGCGCTGGCGCGCCAGTACAAGATCCGCCTGATGTGCCGACTGGTCAAGGGCGCCTACTGGGACGCCGAGATCAAGCGCGCGCAGGAGAACGGCCTACCGGCCTACCCGGTGTTCACGCACAAGCACCACACCGACATTTCCTACCTGGCCTGCGCCCGCGTGCTGCTCGATGCCCCCGACGCGATTTACCCGCAGTTCGCCAGCCACAACGCGTCGACCATCGCTGCTGTACTGCAGATGGCCGCGCGCAGCGGCGCGCCGTTTGAACTGCAGCGCCTGCACGGCATGGCCGAAGGCATTTACCGCGAGGTGCTGAAGAATCCCCTGATCGCCTGCCGCGTCTACGCGCCGGTCGGTGCGCACAAGGACTTGCTCGCCTACCTCGTGCGCCGACTGCTGGAGAACGGCGCCAACTCGTCCTTCGTGCACCAGCTGGCCGACGAATCGGTTGCGGTCAACGAGCTGCTGATCTCGCCGCTGCGGCTCGAACCGGAACCCTCACTGCCGCTGCCATTGGATTTGTTCGGCGCGGCGCGTCGCAACAGCGCGGGCCTGGACCTCACGGTGCAGTCAATGCGCGAGCCGCTGTTGGCCGCGTATCAATCGACGCAGGTTCCGCTGGTGCCGGTGTTCGACACGCAGTTGGTCGCCGGTGCGCTGCAGCGCAGCGCGCACTGCTTCAAGCAGTGGAGCCGCACCGATGTCGCCGATCGCGCTGCCATGCTGCGGCGCACGGCGGAGGCGCTCGAAACAGAACTGCCCCGCTTTTGCGCGCTGCTGGTACGCGAAGCCTTCAAGACCTGGATCGATGCGGTCTCCGAGGTGCGCGAGGCGGTGGACTTCCTGCGCTATTACGCCAATGAAGCCGAGCGCGTGATGGCGCCCATTGCCATGCCGGGGCCGACCGGCGAAAACAACGAGTTGCGCCTGATCGCGCGCGGCCCCTGGGTTTGCATCAGCCCCTGGAATTTCCCGCTGGCGATCTTCGCGGGCCAGGTTGCCGCCGCGCTGGCCACCGGCAATACGGTGCTGGCTAAACCGGCCGAGCAGACACCCGGCGTGGCGCTGGAGGCGGTGCGTCTGTTGCATGCGGCCGGCGTGCCGGCAGATGCCTTGCAACTGTTGCACGGCCCGGGTGAGACGGTTGGCGCGGCGCTGGTGGCCGCGCCCGGCGTGGCCGGTGTCGTGTTCACCGGATCGACTGCTGTTGCCAAGATCATCCAGCGCGCGCTGGCCGCGAAAGACGGCGCCATCGTGCCGCTGATCGCCGAGACCGGCGGCATCAACGCCATGCTGGTCGACAGCACGGCGTTGCCGGAACAGGTCAGCGACGCCGTCATGCAGTCGGCCTTCCGCAGCGCCGGCCAGCGCTGCTCGGCGCTGCGCCTGCTGTGCCTGCACGCCGAGATCGCCGATCACGTGATCGAGATGATCCAGGGTGCGGCCAAGGAACTGGTGGCCGGCGACCCGGCCGATCTGGCGACCGACCTCGGACCGGTGATCGACCGTGAGGCCTTTGACGGCATTGAGCGCCAGCTGCAACGTTTGCGTAGCGAAGCGCGGCCTTTGTTGGCGCTGGTGGCTACGGCTGCCGTACCTAACCTGATCGCGCCGCAGGGCTTCGAGGTGAAATCGATCGCCGACATGAAGCAGGAAATCTTCGGCCCGGTGCTGCACATCGTGCGCTGGTCTGGCGATCCGGTGGACGTCATCGAGCAGATTAACGCCTTGGGCTATGGCCTGACCATCGGCATCCAGACCCGCATTGATTCACGCGCACAAATCCTCGCGCACGCCGCGCATGTCGGCAACGTCTACATCAACCGAAATCAGATCGGTGCCGTGGTCGGCGTTCAGCCCTTTGGCGGTGAAGGCCTGTCGGGCACCGGCCCGAAGGCGGGCGGCCCACACTACTTGTACCGCTTCTGCGCCGAGCAGACCATCACCATCAACACCACGGCCGCGGGCGGCAACGCGGCGCTGCTGGCGGGCTGACAAGCCGGCGTGTGCCGGCTTCTATAGTTGGCTCAGGCAGTGGTTCACTTCCGCCGCATGATGGCGCGCCGTGTTGCCGGTCGGCGCCAGCGCCTCGGCATAGAAGAAAGCTGGCAGTTCGTCGTCGCTGTCGGTGAAACCGGCCAGCCGGTTGAATTGCCGTTCGAGCTCAAGCACTTCGCGGCCGATGGTCTTCGGAAATGATTCGTCGAGCTGCGTGCCGTGCGCGTCATTGAGTGCGGTCACGATCAGTTGCGGATTGGTGTCGGTTACGGAGCGGCCGAAGATGCAAAAACCCAGTGAATCGGCGGCCGCCGCAGCGACCTGTGCTCCCAGGCTGACCGCGACCAGTTCTTCGGTGCTTCTGCCCTTGCAGTCGAACGCCGGCAGGTTGCCCGCCGTGTGATCGGCGCCCTGGGCCGTGAGCATCATCGAGATGCCGGTCACTTCGATGACGCGCGGATCATAGGCGCTAATGGCCTGGCGCTTGATGACCGGCACCCGAGCGACCTGGTAGTGCGCCGCAACCCGGGCCGTGCCCTGCGCCAGTAGGCGTCCGCGCTCATTGCCGCTGCGGATGTCGTCGAGCGCCGCCATCATGAAATCGGCATCGCCGAAGGCGCCCTGTCCGGCTTCCATCAATACGCCCAGCGTGGCGCCGAGCTCGATCGTGTCGATGCCCAGATCGTTGGCCACGGCGTTCAGGCGCGCCACATCGTCCGGGTCCTGCAGCCCGCAGTTGCTGCCCACCAGTCCCAGCGTCTCGTACTCGAGCGGCGACACCAGTTCCTGGCCCTTATCGTCCATGTAGACGTTGCTGCACTCGATCATGCAGCCTGGCATGCAGTCGTGCGCGGTCTTGCCGCCGCGGGCGAGATTGAGCTCGCGGATGTAGGCGCCGCCGAGCTTGAACGGGCCGTCCTTTTCCTCGACCATGCGCCCGGCGCTGAAGTTTCGCACTGGCAGGCCGCCGACGTAGTTGGTCATGTCCGCCACCATCGCCGTGCCCAGGCGTTTGAAGTTGTCGATGGCCGGCTCCTTGCCGAGCCTGGCGCCGTATTCGCGAACCGCTCCCATCACCTTCTGCCGATCGTGGAACGGCGGCATCTTGTGGGTATCGACGACGATGGCTTTGATTCTCTTCGAGCCCAGCACGGCGCCGACGCCACCGCGCGCGGCCAACCTGGACGGGCGGCCGTCGGTATCGGCAAACGAGATGCCTGCCATCAGCCCCAGATACTCGCCGACCGGGCCGCACAGCGCGAAGCTGATCTTCTTGCCGTACTTTTCGAACAGCATGCGCGCCACTTCGTTGTTGCCCTTGCCCATGTAGTCCTGTGCTCCCTCGAACGTGATCTGGCCGTCCTTGGTGATACGCAGTACGGTCCACTCGGACGCGGCCTCGTGCAGGGTGAAGCCGCAAATCTCGAGCTGCCCGAGCGCGAAGCCGAAGGTGCCGCCGGTATTGGCCTCCTTGATGCCGCCGGTCAGCGGACTCTTGCAGCCGACGCTGAGCCGGTTGGCGTTGGAGAAATTCGTTCCGGCGAAGGGCCCAGCCGAAAAGATCAGCGGATTGCGCGGTGACAGCGGGTCGACATCAGCCACCCCCATCCCGAGCAGCGTCTTCGCAATGAAATAGCGGCCGGCTCGGATCACTGCCTCGCCGTGAAATTCTTCCGTTTTGACCTGTTGGTCCGCGAGATGGATGTGTAGGTATTTGCGCATGGTCAGATCAGGGTTTGAGTCGGCCCGCGCCGATTTGCTCAACGTATGGAGTCCAAATGTAGCGCATGACGTTTTCCGGTGCAAGACGCCCTGAGGCATTCCCCGTGCTATTCTTCGATATGTTGTATTCACTACATTTAATTGTGGTGGATGCTAAACTGGTTTGGCAGACTGCTGCCATTGAACCCGTCGCCGCGGCCCGGCCTGGCGCCCCAAGGAGGCACTCGTGACCCATCTCGTAACCGAAGCCTGTATCAAGTGCAAATACACCGACTGCGTCGACGTCTGCCCAGTGGACTGCTTCCGTGAAGGCCCGAATTTCCTGACTATCGATCCGGACGAGTGCATCGACTGCGCGGTCTGCATTCCCGAGTGCCCGGCGAACGCCATTTTTGCGGAAGAGGATGTCCCGGCCGATCAACAGCACATGATCAAGCTCAACGCGGAGCTGGCGCGCCTGCCGAGCTGGAAGGGGATCACCAAGCGCAAGGATCCGCTGCCCGACGCCGACGAGTGGCTGGGCAAGACCGGCAAGCTGCCGTTCCTGATCCGCTGAACCCCATCCTCCGCCCACGACGCCATGACTGCGAAGATCAGCAAACCGCGCGCAGTGCCGGCGCGCAGCGCATCGGCCAAGGCCGCCGCGGTGCGCGACCCGCAAGCCAAGAACACCCGCAACAATATCTTGCGTGCCGCGACCAAGGTCTTTGCCCGCTATGGTTACGAGGGTGGCAGCGTGGAAAAGATCTCGAGCGCGGCGAAGTCGTTCGACCGCATGATCTACTACTATTTCGGCAGCAAGGAAGGCCTGTTCATCGAAGTGTTAGAAGACATGTATCGCCGCATGAACGACGCCGAGCTGGATCTCAAGCTCGATCTCGAGCAGCCGGTCGCGTCTCTCACCGAGGTGGTTGGCTTCGTGGTTTCCTATTACCACAAGCACCCCGAATTCATCACGCTGCTCAATGTGGAAAACCTGCACCGCGGCAAACATATCTCCAAATCGGCGCGCGCCCGGGAATACTCGTCACCGGCCATTGCGATCATCGCGCAACTGCTCGACAGCGGGGCACGCCAGGGGCTGTTCCGCAGCGATGTGCCGGCCCGCAATGTCTACCTGCTGATCGCGGCGCTCGGTTACTTTTACCTGTCCAACGGCCACACCCTGTCGACCTTCCTCGGGGAAGATCTGCGCACACCGCAGGCGTTGGCGCAGTGGCAGTCCTTTATCGTCAGCACCGTGCTGCGCACGGTCATGCGCACACCGTGACGCCGGCGCGCGCGTCAACCCTATCACTTCAACACCTATAGAAAGGGCACCTCATGGCAACTGCGGCACCTAGCGAAAAATCCGGCAAAGTCGTCATCCGCAATATCGGCCTGCTGCTGTCGGGCGACATCGACCAGCCCATTCTGGATGCGGACACCATCGTCATCAACGACGGCCTGATTGTGGCCGTCGGCAAGCTCAAGGATTGCGACGTCGCGCATGCGCAGACTGTGATTGACGCGCACCAGACCTGCGTCTGCCCGGGCCTGATCGACAGCCATGTGCACCCGGTGTTTGGCGACTGGACGCCGCGCCAGAACCAGACCGGCTGGATCGATTCCACCATGCACGGCGGCGTCACCAGCATGATCTCGGCGGGCGAAGTCCACCTGCCCGGACGGCCCAAGGACATCGTGGGGCTGAAAGCCCTGGCCATCACGGCGCAGCGTGCGTTCGACAATTTTCGTCCCGGCGGCGTCAAGGTGATGGCGGGTGCGCCGATCATTGAAAAAGGCATGGTCGAACAGGATTTCAAGGACCTCGCCACTGCCGGTGTCACGCTGCTGGGCGAGGTCGGCCTGGGATCCGTCAAGGCCGGCTACGAGGCGCGCGAGATGGTGCAGTGGGCCCGCAAGTACGGCATCCAGAGCACCATCCATACCGGCGGCCCCTCGATCCCTGGCTCAGGCCTGATCGACAAGGACGTGGTGCTCGAAGCCGACGCCGATGTCATCGGCCACATCAATGGCGGGCACACAGCCTTGTCCGAAGCCCACGTCTGCGAGCTGTGCGAGAAGTCCTCGCGCGCCATTGAAATCGTGCACAACGGCAACGAGAAAGTGGCGATCGCCGCGGCACAGGCCGCGCTGCAGCTCAAGTGCCCGCATCGCATCATTCTGGGCACGGACGGTCCTGCCGGTTCCGGCGTGCAGCCTCTGGGCATGCTGCGCATGGTGGCGCTGCTGTCAAGCTTGGCCGGGATTCCCGCTGAACTCGTTTTTTGTTTTGCTACCGGTAACACGGCGCGCATCCGTAATCTCAATTGCGGCCTGATTGAAGTCGGTCGCGCGGCTGACTTCGTCTTCATGGACACGGCCCAGCACTCCGCCGCACGTAAGCTGCTCGACAGTGTTGCGCTTGGTGATATTCCAGGTGTGGGCATGGTCATGATCGACGGCATCGTGCGCTGCGGGCGCAGTCGTAACACGCCACCAGCGACCGCCATTCCCGAAGTTCTCAGCGCCGCCGCCTGACGTCATCGACCAGCACGGGAGTGAAATCAATTGAATAGCAGCTTTGGCGTCTATCTGCGGCCGAAAACGCTGGCCGAAGCCTTGAATGCATTGGAGTCGATGCCCTGCACGGTTTTGGCGGGCGGCACTGATTTCTATGCCGCGCGCAGCGGACAGGCGATCACCGAACCCGTGCTCGACGTCACGGCAATCCCCGCATTGCGGCGTATAAGCGATGAGGGTGCGCAGTGGTGCATCGGCGCCACCGTGACCTGGACCGATATCGTGCGCGCACAACTGCCGGCTCAGTTGCGTGGCCTGCAAGCGGCTGCGGTGCAGGTGGGCGGCGTTCAGGTTCAGAACACCGGCACCGTGGCCGGCAATATCTGTAATGCGTCACCGGCGGCTGACGGCATCCCGGCCCTGATGGCGCTCGACGCGCAGGTTGAGCTGGCCTCTTGTTCCGGGGTACGAACGCTGGCGCTGACCGAATTTGTTCTTGGTAGCCGCAAGACGGCCCGCTGCGCCAACGAGCTGCTTACTGCGTTCTTGATCCCCAAGCGGGAGATGGCCCGCTCGAGTTTTCTCAAGCTTGGCAATCGCCGCTATCTGGTGATCTCGATCGCCATGGTTTCGGCAGTGCTTGAAATCGATGCCGGCCATGTGATCCGCCATGCCGGGATCGCCGTTGGGGCCTGCTCGGCCGTGGCCCAGCGCCTGTCTGCACTGGAGCAAAGGCTGATCGGCCGCCGCGCGGCGGCAGGCCTGTCGGATCTGGTCGTGGCCAGCGACCTGGCCGCGCTGACACCGATCGACGACACGCGTGGCACAGGCGCGTATCGGCGCGATGCGGCTTTGACTCTGGTGAAACGGGCTATAGAAGAGGCGATCCATGAATGAACTGCAGCAAGCGCGGGGGATCCGCCTCCATCTGAACGGTGAGACGATTGCTGTGGCGGTTGCGCCCACCAAGCGCCTGTCGGACGTGCTGCGTGACGATCTGGGCCTCACCGGGACCAAGGTCGGTTGCAACAGCGGCGACTGCGGCGCCTGCACGGTACTGGTCGACGGCGAGCAGGTGTGTTCGTGCATCACGGCGGTGGCCCAATGCGAGGGCAAAACCGTCACGACGGTCGAAGGGCTGGCGCAGGACGGTCAGCTCAACCGACTGCAGCAAGCTTTTCTTGCGCATGGCGCGACGCAGTGCGGCATTTGCACGCCAGGGATGTTGATGGCGGCAAGCGATGTGCTGCGGCGTCATCCCGCGCCGACCGAACAGCAGGTGCTCGATGGACTCGGTGGCGTGCTGTGCCGCTGCACCGGCTACCGCAAAATCGTTGAAGCCGTGCTGGCCGTCTCCAATGGCACCTTTGATTTGCCGCAGCCCACTGCCGGTCAGGCCGTCGGCGCGCGGCTGGCGCGGCTCGACGGCAAGGCCAAGATAACTGGCGCGGAAAAATTTGGCGCCGACTATTACCCGAGCGACTGCCTGTGGCTGCGCACCGTGCGCTCGCCGCATGCGCGCGCCACCTTCACCGTAGGCGACCTGCTTGCCTTCAAGCGCCGTTATCCGGAGGTGGTCGCGGTCTTCACCGCCAGGGACGTTCCAGAAAACAGCTTCGCGGTATTTCCGGAACCCAAGGATCAGCCGGTGCTGGCCGATGGCCACGTGCGCATGCGCGGCGAGGCGGTGCTGCTGATCGTCGGTCCGATGGAGGCGGTGAAAGCGATCCCCGAGGCGGATGTCCCCATCACCTGGCAGGTGCAGGCGCCGCTCGATACCGTGGAGAAAGCGCTGACGGCACCCGGTGATCTGCTGCACGACTTCGCGCCGGAGAACGTCTTGTGCCGCGGGCGTGTTGTCAAGGGCGATGCGGCAAGCCATATCCGCAGCGCCGCCTTCGTGGCCGAAGACGAATACCGGACCAGCTATGTCGAGCACGCCTACATTGAGCCCGAAGCCGGCTACGCCGAAGTCTTCGACGACCATGGCGAGCAGCGCATCCGCATCTTCGCCTGCACGCAGACGCCGGTGATGGACCGCGATGAAGTGGCGCGCGTGCTCAAGTTGCCCAAGCACTCGGTGCACATCGTGCCCTCGGCCGTCGGTGGCGGCTTTGGCGGCAAGCTCGATGTCGCGATCCAGCCGTTGCTGGCTGTTGCCGCATGGCACTTGAAGCGGCCCGTGCGCGCTGTCTACACGCGCGCCGAGTCGATGGCCTCGACCACCAAGCGCCATCCCTCGCGCATTCGTGCCCGTTACGCCTGCGATGCCGATGGCACGCTCACGGCGCTCGATTTCCATGGTGACTTCAACACCGGCGCCTATGCGAGCTGGGGCAGCACGGTTGCCAATCGCGTGCCGGTGCATTCGACCGGTCCTTACTTCGTGCCGCATCTGCGCGCGTTGACGCGCGCCGTCTACACCAACAACGCGATCGCCGGCGCCTTTCGCGGCTTCGGCGTGCCGCAGGCGCATATCGTGACCGAAGCCCTGCTCGACGAGCTGGCAGAAAAGGTCGGCATCGACAAGCTCGAGTTCCGCCTGAAGAACGCGATCCGCGCGGGACAGGAAACGGCCACCGGCCAGGTGCTCGCCAGCAGCGTGGGCATGGTGCAGTGCCTGGAAATTTTGCGACCGGCCTGGCTGACGGCGACCGCAAGTGTGCTGGCCTTCAATCAGCAGGCTGTTGCCGCCGGCAGTGCGCTACGGCGCGGCGTCGGCATCGCCAGCATGTGGTACGGCATTGGCAACACGGTGATCGCCAACCCGTCAACGATGACCGGCGCCGTGCGCAACAACGGGCGACTGTTCCTATACAACGGCGCGCAGGAAATCGGACAGGGCAGCGCGACGGTGATGCCGCAGATCTTTGCCGATGCCGTTGGTCTGCCGGTGGCGCTGGTGGATCAGGTGATCGGCGATACCGATCTGACGCAAGACGCGGGCAAGACCTCGGCTTCGCGCCAGACCTTTGTCTCCGGCAATGCGGCGCGGCTGGCGGGTGAAGAGATCCGGCGCGTCGTGCTGCAGCTGCTTAGCCTGGGGCCGAACGCCAGTCTGAGCATCGACGGCACACTGCTCAGCGGCGTCGATGCCGGCGTTCGCAAGCAGCTCGATCTGGCCACACTGCCGACTAGCGAGTCTGGCGATGTGTTGTCGGGCAGCGGCTACTTCAATCCGCCGACGGTGCCACTCGATGCGAATGGCCAGGGAATGCCGTATGCGAGCTACGGCTTTGCCGCGCAGATGGCTGAGGTCGAAGTCGATCTCGAGCTCGGCACCGTCAAGGTGCTGCACATCAACGCGGCGCACGACGTCGGCCGCGCCATCAACCCGACCCAGGTCGAAGGCCAGATCCACGGCGGCGTGGCGCAGGGCCTGGGCCTGGCATTGATGGAGGAATACGTCAGCGGGCGCACCGACAACCTGCATGACTACATGATCCCGACCTTTGGCGATGTGCCGCCGATCACGGTCCACATCATCGAGGACGCCGAGCCGCTCGGACCCTATGGCGCCAAGGGCGTTGGCGAGCCGGCGCTGGTGGCGACGGCGCCGGCGATTCTCAATGCGATCCACGATGCCGCGGGTGTGCGCGTCCGGCAGATACCCGCCACACCGGACCGCGTGCGACTGGCTATCCTGCAGCGCATGGCCGCGCCGGAACGACGGGTAAACACCCATGCTGTCTGAATTCCGATGCGCTACATTGGCATGAAATGTAGCAAACGCAACATATTCTTCGGCCTGGCATTGCACTTGCAAACATGACTTTAAAAGGCAAACGGCCCGCAGCCGGGTGAACACGATGACAGAACACACGAAGACCGATGGCATGCCGGAGATGGACGCCGGGGCGAACTCCCAGCTCTGGGAAAGAGCGCGGCCCCGCAACGAGCGCATGAACAGCGAGAAGATCGAGTGCAACGCCTGCCCCGTGCTGTGCCAGATCTCGAACGGCCGCACCGGCGCCTGTGACCGCTATGCGAATCGCGATGGCACGCTGGTGCGCTGCGATCCGGTGGTGATGCTGCGACGCGCGCTTGATGACAAGGAGAGCGTGCTCGTGCCTTTTCTCCCGAGTAGCGCGCCGGCTGCGACAGCGGCCGCGCCAGAGGCGCCGACATGGAACGGTGACCTGCTGCTGGTCGACCAGGTCTTCATCACCGGCGTTGGTGCCTCATCGACCTACCCCGATTACAAACCGGCGCCGTTCATCGTGTCATCGCAGGCGGCGGGTGTGGATCTGGTGACGGTGGTGACCGAAGGCATCTTCAGCTATTGCAGCCTCAAGGTGAAGATTGACACCGACCGTTTCCTAGGCGCCGAGCAGTCCAACGTGCGCTGCAAGGGTGAGGTTGTCGGCCATGTGACGACGGCCGAATACGGCTCGCAGATGCTCTCGCTCGGTGGCGTTCATCACCTCACGGGCGGCAGCAAGAAGGAAGGGCGCGTGACGGTCGAGATGATGGAGGCGCTGTGCAACAAGCGCGCTGTCGACCTTACGATTGATGGCGGCGCACAGATGCTGGTCCAGGCCGGCCGCGCCCCGATCGTCAACGGCGTCGAGGAAAAGCGCATGCGCCTGGGCTGCGGCTCGGCCACCGTCGGAATCTTTGCGGAGCAATGGTTCGGCAAGGCAGACGAAGTCGTCGTCGTCGATGACCACATCACCGGTGTGCTGACAGAACACCAGTCGGGGCGCTGCCTCGATATGCGCGCATCGGGCATCCGGCTGCGCGGCCGCAAATCCACGCCGGGTCGCTACTTTCAGGTAGCCAATCCCGGCACCGGCTGGGGCGGCACGGACATCGTCGACCCCTTGTCGATTATCGAGGGTTGGGATGCGCAAACCGCCTGGCCTGGCTTGCGCCTGCTGATGACGTCGACCACCGGCGAGCACGCGAGCTGGTACGTGCTCGATGAAGCGCTGCAGCCGGTCGAGCAGGAGATGCCGCCGGAGGTGCGCCGCATCGTAGAACGCATCGGCGAGAACTGCGAGCCGTCGCTCACTACCGTGCTCTTCCTCGCCGGCGCTGGCGGTAGCCTGCGCGCCGGCGTCACCGAGAACCCCGTGCTGCTGACACGCGCAATCAAGAACGCCTTGGTCAACGTCACGCTCGGCGGTGCACCCGCCTATGTCTGGCCCGGCGGCGGGATCACCGTGATGGTCGACGTCATGCGCATGCCGGACAACAGTTTCGGCACCGTGCCGACGCCGGCCATCATCGCACCGATCGAGTTCAGCATGAAGCTTGACGACTACCGCGCCCTGGGCGGCCACATGGATTACGTGCGTACGCTCGAAGATGCACTGCGCCGGGGAGCCTGGCACAACGAAGGGGCGCCGCTTGCGCGCAAGTGGGAGCAGGCCTCGCCCGCCAATCCGTGGCCGCTGGGGCAAGCGCCCATGCTCGGCTGATCCGCATCGACCATGGCCGCACAACGCACGAAACTCCCGGATGGCCGCTGGCATTTCCAGTACGGTCCTATGGATATCGTCATCGGCGCCAGCGGCAGTGCGTCGGCGCTGGCAGCAGCGCATGACGATGCGTGGCGCCGCTTCGCGACCATCCTAGATGAACTGGTGAGCGAATTGGCCTTGCTGCGCGCGCCCCTTGCCAGCGAATGCGTGCTGCAAGGCGTGGTCGCGCGCCGCATGTGGCATGCCTGTCGGCCGTTTGCTGCGAGCTTCATCACGCCGATGGCGGCGGTGGCGGGCGCCGTGGCGCAGGAACTGATTGCCTGCTACGAGCGCAACGGCGTCACCCGCGCCTGGGTCAACAACGGCGGCGATATCGCCCTGCATCTAGCGAGTGGCCAGTCGCTGCGCATCGGGCTGTATGCGGATCTGGCGCGCTTCGATCTGGCGCAACTGCGCGACGGTATTAGCACCGACGGTCAGTTCGAGGTGTCGAGTGAACTGCCGATGCGCGGTGTCGCCACCAGTGGCTGGCGCGGCCGCAGTTTTTCGCTTGGTATCGCTGACAGCGTCACGGTGCTGGCGCGCAGCGCGGCCGCTGCCGACGCCGCGGCCACCGTCATCGCCAACGCCGTTGATGTTGAGGACCCGCGCATCACTCGCCGGCCGGCTTGCGAGTTGAAAGACGACAGTGACCTCGGCTTGATATCGGTTACGGTGGAGGTTGCGCCGCTGGAACCTGAATTGGTCGCGCAGGCTTTGCAGGCCGGGCTGATGCGCGCGCAGGCCTTGCGCGCGTCGGGTTTGATCTGGTCCGCGGCGCTGGTTTGCCAGGATCAGTTCGTGAGCACCGAAACCGCCGATACTGTCCGGCTGCGCGCAGCCACGACACGGAAGAATGAGTCGCGAACTGGCTTGCTATTTGCTTGAAGAAACAGGATGGACGCAAAGCGATGATTGAAATACGACGCATCTTTACCCACGTGGAGCAGATCCACCATGAGTTTGGACCGGTGGCCGCGACGCCGCTGCTGCGCGGTGCGATTGGCGTGGTGTTGACCAATCCGTTCGCCGGTCGTTACGAGCCAGACATCCTACCCATGATGGACGATCTTCAGGGCGTCGGCGTTGACATGGCGCGCCGTCTGCTGGCCGCCATGCAACTGCCGCCCGAGCGCATCGAAGGCTATGGCAAAGGCGCCATCGTCGGTGCCGCAGGCGAGCTCGAGCACGGGGCGCTCTGGCACGTGCCGGGCGGCTACGCGATGCGCGAGCTGTTGGGTTGGAAGGGTGACCGCAGTGCCTACGCCAAAGGGCAGGGCGAAGCCAAGACCGGCCAGCCTGGTAATGCGCTGGCGATCGTGCCCTCGACCAAAAAGGTCGGAGCTCCGGGTACCGCGCTCGATGTGCCGCTGACGCACATCAACGCCAGCTATGTGCGCAGCCATTTCGACGCCATCGAAGTGCGTGTTCCGGGTGCGCCGGCGTCGGATGAAATTGTCTACATTCTCGCGATGAGCGCGGGAGCGCGCATTCATGCACGCGTCGGCGGTCTGGCAGCCAGTGCCATCAGCCAGTGGGACGGCCTGCGCTGAACCCTGCGCACCCAGCAACACGAAAGGAACAAGACATGAGCGCCAAAATTCGCAAGATCATTGTGCAAGTCGATGAAACACGCATGGAGATGGGCCAGCCCATTAATCCGCCGACACGCCGTGCTTTGGCCATGGCGGTGATCGAAAACCCGTTTGCCGGACGTTATTCGGAAAACCTCGACGAGTTGATCGTCATCGGTGAAGAGCTCGGTGCGCTGCTTGGCCAAAAATGCGTGGAGGCCCTGGGTATCGAGCCGGGCCAGGCGCAAAGCTACGGCAAGGGCGCGATTGTCGGCGAGGCCGGCGAGCTCGAGCATGCGGCGGCCATCCTGCACCCCAAGCTCGGCGCGCCGTTGCGCAAGGCGGTTGAAAAAGGCGCAGCGCTGGTGCCCTCGGCCAAGAAGATGGGCGGGCTCGGCACGGCGCTCGATGTGCCCTTGGGGCACAAGGATGCGGCCTTTGTGCGCAGCCACTTCGATGCCATCGAGGCGCGCGTCAGCGACGCGCCGCGCGCCAACGAGATTGTGGTCGCGGTGGCGGTCACATCCAGTGGGCGGCCCCTGGCGCGCATTGGCGGTTTGCAGGTAAGTGAGATCGTGGGCCAGGATGGTCTACGTTGAGGCGAGATGTTTTGTTTTTTTAAATTGAGGAGCTTTTGCTATGAAGATGCTGAGAACGATGCTGCGCACTGCCAGCTTTGCCGCCACCTTGGCCTTTCTGACATCGGCGCAAGCCCAGGGTGTCGTGAAGATCGGCGAGGTCAACAGCTACAAGGCGCAACCGGCCTTTCTTGAACCCTACAAGAAGGGCATGGAGCTCGCCATCGACGAGGTCAACGCATCGGGCGGTGTCAACGGCAAGCAGCTCGAGCTGATCACGCGGGACGACAACGCCAATCCGGGGGACGCCGTGCGCGTTGCGGAAGAGCTGATCTCGCGCGAGAAGGTCGATGTCCTGATGGGCACCTTCCTGTCCAACACCGGCCTGGCGGTGGCCGATTTTGCCAAGCAGAAGAAGTTCTTCTTCCTCGCCGGCGAACCTCTAACCGACAAGATCATCTGGGGCAGCGGCAACAAGTACACCTACCGCCTGCGCCCGGGCACCTACATGCAGGCCGCAATGCTGGTGCCGGAGGCGGTCAAGCTGAAGAAGAAGCGCTGGGCCCTCGTGTACCCCAATTACGAGTACGGGCAGTCGGCCGTGGCCGCGTTCAAGCAGCTGCTCAAGGCTGCGCAGCCGGATGTGGAGTTTGTCGTCGAGCAGGCGCCGCCGCTGGGCAAGCTTGACGCCGGCAGCGTGGTGCAGGCCCTGGCCGACGCCAAGCCGGACGCTATCTTCAACGTGCTGTTCGGCGCCGATCTGTCGAAGTTCGTGCGCGAAGGCAATACACGCGGACTGTTCCAGGGGCGCGAAGTGGTCAGCGTGCTGACGGGCGAGCCCGAGTACATGGATCCGCTCAAGGAAGAAGCACCCAATGGCTGGGTCGTCACCGGTTACCCCTGGTACGGCATTCAGACGCCGGAGCACAAGGCCTTTCTGGCGGCCTATCAGGCCAAGTTCAAAGATTACCCGCGCCTGGGTTCGGTGGTGGGCTACACAGCAGTCAAGTCGATCGCGGCCGGTCTGAAGAAAGCCAGGAGCAGCGAGACTGAAAAACTGGTGGCGGCCTTCAAGGGGCTGCAGGTTGACAGCCCGTTTGGCAAGATCACCTACCGTGCGCAGGACAACCAGTCCACCATGGGCGCTTATGTTGGCAAGACCAAGAACGACGGCGGCAAGGGCGTGATGGTCGACTACAGCTACTTCGACGGCGCCAAGTACTTGCCCTCCGACGCCGAAGTGGCCAAGCTGCGCGCACCCGACTGATCTGGCTGATTCGTCCGGCATTGCTGTTACGCGTCTGGGCCGCCTCAGGTCCGGGCCAGACGCGCAAAGCCCAAGCTCAAAGTTCTAAAGGGGTGGAATGAATTTTTCAGGCTTCCTGGCCCAATTGCTCAACGGTCTCGCCGGTGCCTCGTCGCTGTTCCTGGTGGCGGCCGGCTTGTCGCTGATCTTTGGCGTGACGCGTATAGTGAATTTCGCGCATGGCTCGTTTTTCATGGTGGGCATCTACGTCGCATACACCCTGGTCAATCATCTGGGCACCGGCCTCGGATTCTGGTCGGCCCTGCTGCTGGCCGCTGTGGTCGTCGGCGTGATAGGCGCGCTGATTGAAATGCTGCTGCTGCGGCGCATCTACAAGGCGCCTGAACTTTTCCAGTTGCTGGCCACGTTTGCGCTGGTGCTGGTGATCAAGGATGGCGTGCTCTGGTTCTGGGGGCCGGACGAATTGCTCGGTCCCAGGGCGCCCGGCCTGTCGGGCGCGGTGCAGATCCTGGGGCGTGCCTTTCCGTCCTATGACCTGTTCCTGATCGTGGTTGGCCCCGTCGTGCTGGGGCTACTATGGCTGCTGCTGACGCGCACGCGCTGGGGTACGTTGGTGCGCGCCGCGACGCAGGACCGCGAAATGGTCAGTGCCCTCGGGGTGAATCAGGCATGGCTGTTCACGGCCGTGTTTGCGCTCGGCGCCCTGCTCGCCGGTCTCGGCGGTGCCCTGCAACTGCCGCGCGAACCCGCGAGCTTGGAGATGGACCTCAACACCATCGGTGCGGCCTTCGTGGTGGTGGTGGTGGGCGGCATGGGTTCGATCCCCGGCGCCTATGTGGCAGCGCTCCTGATTGCCGAAATCAAGGCGGTTTGCATCTGGCTCGGCGTGGTCGAGATCGCCGGCATCAGCCTGTCGTTCTCCAAGCTCACGCTGGTCGTCGAATTTCTCGTGATGGCCACCGTGCTGGTGGCGCGTCCCTGGGGCCTGATGGGTCGCGCGCAGGCGCCAAGCCGCTACGTGGGCATCCCGGAAGAGCCACTGCGCCGCGCTGGCAAAATGGGCCTGATCGCTGCCGCCCTGCTCGGACTGGCACTGGTCGCGTTGCCGATCGCGACCGCCGGTTCACCGTATACCGTCGTGCTGATGATCGACCTGCTGGTGGCTGCGCTATTTGCCGCGAGCCTGAGCTTCATCATGGGGCCGGCCGGCATGCATTCGTTCGGGCACGCCGCCTACTTCGGCCTGGGCGCTTATGGCGCGGCGCTGTTGGTGCGCAGCACGGGGATGCCGATGGAGTTGTCGCTACTCGTGGCGCCGTTCGTGGCGGCGCTGGGCGCGCTGGTGTTCGGCTGGTTCGCCGTGCGCCTGTCGGGTACGTACCTGGCCATGCTGACGCTGGCGTTTGCACAGATCACCTGGGCCATCACTTATCAGTGGGACAGCTTCACCGGCGGCAGCAACGGCCTGACCGGTGTCTGGCCGGCGCAGTGGCTGTCCGACAAGCAGAACTACTACTACCTCACCCTGTTCATGGTCGCTGCCGGTGTTCTGATCCTGCGCCGCATCCTGTTCTCGCCCTTTGGCTACACCCTGCGCGCCGGACGCGATTCGGTGCTGCGCGCCGATGCCATCGGCATCGACGTCAAGCGCATGCAGTGGCTGGCCTTTACCATTGCCGGCACCTTTGCCGGACTGGCCGGCGCGCTCTACGCCTTCTCCAAGGGCAGCATATCGCCCGAGACTCTGTCGGTGGGCAAGTCGGTCGATGGCCTGGTCATGGTCCTGCTCGGCGGCATCCAGACGCTGGCGGGCCCGGTGGTGGGGGCGGTGACCTTCACCTGGCTGCACGACACGGTTGCGCGCAACACGGATTACTGGCGCGCCATGCTGGGCGCCATCATCATCATTCTGGTGCTGCTGTTCCCGCAGGGCATTGCCGGTTTCGTCAAGCAGTTTGCCGACCGGCGTCGCAACAAGCAGGAGGCCGGCCTATGAGCGCGCTTGCAGCAACCGCCTCGGTGCCGCTGTTGCGCGTTGCCGGCCTGGGCAAATCCTTCGGCGGCGTGCGCGCGGTGGACGGCATTCATTTCGACCTCGTCGCCGGCGAGCTGTTGGCGCTGATCGGGCCCAATGGCGCGGGCAAGTCGACCACTTTCAACATGGTCAACGGGCAGTTGCGCGCCGACAGCGGCTCGATCCAGCTCAACGGCCAGGAACTGGTGGGGCGCAAGCCGCGCGAGATCTGGCGCCGCGGTGTTGGCCGCACCTTTCAGATCGCCGAGACCTTCGCATCGCTGACCGTGGTAGAGAACGTGCAGATGGCGCTGCTGTCGCAGGACGGCAAGCTGTTTTCGATGTGGCGCCGGGCCACCGACTACCGGCGCGACGACGCCCTGGCCGTGCTCGACCTGGTCGGCATGAAATCGCAGGCCGAGCGCTCCTGCAATGTGCTGGCCTACGGCGATGTCAAGCGCGTCGAACTTGCGATCGCCATGGCCAACGACCCCAAGCTGCTGTTGATGGACGAGCCCACGGCGGGCATGGCGCCCAAGGAGCGCAACGAACTCATGGCCTTGACCAAGCAACTGGTGATCGACCGCAACATGGCGGTCCTGTTCACCGAGCACAGCATGGACGTGGTGTTCGCCTATGCCGACCGCATGATCGTGCTAGCGCGCGGGCGCCTGATCGCCGAGGGGGCTCCGCTCGAAATCCGCGACCACCCCAAGGTGCAGGAGGTCTACTTCGGCAGCGGCAAGACCTTCGAGAAACTGAGCGCCGAAGTGGCCGCGGAGAAAACATGATGGCCGCCACAGGAGAAATACTGCTCGAAGCCCATGGTCTTGCTGCCTGGTATGGCGCGGCGCAAATCCTCTACGACGTGGAGCTCACGGTCGGGCGTGGCGAAGTGGTGGCGCTGATGGGGCGCAATGGCGCCGGCAAGTCGACTACGCTCAAGGCCTTGATCGGCATGCTGGCCAAGCGGCGCGGCACGGTGAAGTTCATGGGTCACGACATTTCGCGCAGCGAGCCGCACCGGGCGGCGCGCCTGGGCCTGGGCTATGTGCCGGAAGACCGACGCATTTTCACGGATCTCACGGTGATGGAGAATCTGGTGGTGGGACAGCAGGCTGCACGTCATTGGGCCGACGGTAGCGCCGCGCCGGTGTGGACCTTCGAGCGCCTGTTCCAGTTGTTTCCGAACTTGGGCGAAATGCCCAACCGCATGGGTGGCAGCATGAGCGGTGGCGAGCAGCAGATGCTCACCGTCGCGCGCACGCTGATGGGCAACCCGTACCTGGTTCTACTCGATGAGCCCTCCGAGGGCGTGGCGCCGGTAATTGTGGAGCAGATGGCCCACATGATCCTGGCGCTCAAGGCGCAAGGCGTGAGTATTCTGTTGTCAGAACAGAATATGCATTTTGCCGAGTTGGTCTCCGATCGGGCCTATGTGCTTGAGAAGGGGCAAATTCGTTATCAGGCGACCATGACGGAACTCTCGCACAACGACGATGTGCGGCGCGCTTATCTGAGCGTGTGAGGGTTTCGTGCATGGCGTCATTTTTCACACCCACCAAGGAGCTCACCATGTACAGTCCGCAACGCAGAACCCTTTTGAAATCGGCAACCGTAGGCCTCATGGGCGGCCTCGGCCTGGGCCTAGCCGGAAGCGTACTGGCCGCAGGAAAGATCAAGCCCGCGTCCAACTCCGCACTCATCGTGGTCGATGTGCAGAACTGTTTTATCGAGGGCGGCACGCTGCCCGTCAGCAAGGGCGCGGAGGTCGTCCCCATCATCAACAAACTCGCCGGCGTATTTGAGAACATCGTGGTCACGCAGGACTGGCATACCCAGGGCCACGCCTCCTTTGCCAGCAGCTACGCGGGTAAGAAGGTGTTCGAGACCACCAAGCTCTCTTATGGCACGCAGGTGCTGTGGCCCGACCATTGCGTGCAGGGAACGGACGATGCGGCGCTGCATAAGGACCTCAAGCTGCCGACCGCCCAGATCATTTTGCGCAAGGGTTATCACAAGGCGGTCGACAGCTACTCCGCCTTCGAGGAAGCCGACCACAAGACCGCCACCGGACTTGCCGGCTACCTTAAGCAGCGCGGCATCAAGACCGTGTTCGTGACCGGCCTGGCAACGGATTTCTGCGTCGCCTGGACTGCGATGGACGCGCGCCGGCTGGGCTTTGAGGTCTATGTGATCGAGGATGCCACGCGCGGCATCGACCTCAATGGCTCGCTCGCCGCGGCCTGGAAGCAGATGACGGCCAAGGGCGTCAAGCGCGTCCAGTCGGCCGATTTCGAAATGGCCTAGGCGACAAGGGCGAGCGCGGCGAAATCGCCGACTCGCTGGCCCAGGCCGGCGCTCACGATGCCGCAACCGTCGGTCAGGGCCGCGAGCTTGCCTTGAATCTGGGCGCGCAGCTTGGGCAGCAGCAGTTCGCGGTGATGCCAGAACACGCTGCCGCCAATGCTGATGCGCTGCAGGTCGAGCGTCACGATCAGGTTGTACAGGGCGCGGCCCATGATGCGGCACAGTTCATCGATCAGCGCCGCCGCGCGCCCGTCGCCGCTCTGGGCCGCGGCAAAGAGGGCGGCCGCGTCCGCGTAGCCCAGGTGCGCAAAGCGGCGCGAGATGGCATTGCCGGCGATCAGTCCCTCGACGTCACCAACATTGCCGCAGCCGCACAGCGAATCCATGTTGTCGCTGACAAACAGATGGCCGGCGTGTCCCGCGTTGCCATTCTTGCCGCGCAGAAGATGGCCGTCCACGCACAGGCCGACACCGATGCCGGTGCTCCAGGTCACGTAGGCGCAGTTGGCCAGCGGCTCTGTGGCTTCCCGCAGCGCGCCCCAGCGGCGCTCGGCCGCGAGTGCCGCGACAGCGTCGTTCTCGACGCGTACATTGGACCAGCGCTGGCGCAGCGGTGCTTCGAGCAAGGCCGTGTGCCAGTCATTAGGCAGGCCGCGCGCCGGGCCGGCCATGCCGCCGCATATGTTGGGTGCGGCCAATTCCACACAGCCCGCGCGCATCAGGAACGGACCGCAGGACGATACGCCGACGGCGCAAAGCGCATCGGCCTGGACACCGGAGCGCTGGCAGCTTTGCTCCAGCATACGGATGATCTGCAGCGCCAGCGCGTCGTGGGCGCCCTCTTTCGCAGTCGGCTCGACCAGGCGACCCAGCACACCGCGCGCATCGATCACGCTGACCGCCAGCTTGGTCCCGCCAACGTCGACACAGGCGACCAGTGCGGCGTCAATCGGAAGTTGGAAACCGTCGGGCAGGGTGTTGTCGTTCATGGTGCAGGGGTCGGGTTAAAGCTTGAGTTCGAGACGCATCTGCAGGCTCGGCCACGAAGGCGCCGTGCTGGTCACGCTCTCTCGCACTGCTTGCCCGCTGCTGTTCACCGACTCCAGTGTATTGCTGGACACGTAGTCGCGTGCCGCCAGGTTGCCCAGTGAAACGCGCAACGCGCTGTTCGGGTTGATGGTCCACAGGACAAAGGCGTCGAGCACCAGTTTGGCGCCCTGCCAGATGCGCTGGTCGTCGCTCAGGCGTGTCGTGTAGCCGGGTGTCCAGTTCAGGTTGCCGCCAAAGCTCAAGGGCAGGTCGCGCAAGCGGTAGTCGGCGCCGAGGTTGGCGGTGGCGTCGGGTTGTTGCGAGAGCCGGTTGTCGGGCGCGCTCACGCCTTGCACGCGCGAGGCAAACAGGCTGAGGTTGCTGCGCACGTCGATGCGCGGCGCATCGGGCCAGAGGTCGCTGGCGCGGAACTTGGCCTCGAGTTCGATGCCCTGGGTGATCGCGTCGCCGACGTTCTGCATGCGTGCCACCCAGCGCGGCACATCGGCCCAAGACACGGTCTCGAGCACCGTCTGGCTGCGCATCAGGTTGTTGATGTGGCGGTAGAACAGGTTGGCGCTGAGCATGCCGCTGCCCGGCAGGTAGCGCTCGAAGGCGATGTCCAGGCCGCTGGCCAGTTCCGGCAGCAGCGCCGGATTGCCGGCGCGGTCCGGGTGGATCTCGTCATTGACGCCGCGACCCGGGAACATGCTATTGATGCTCGGGCGCGCAATCAGGTCCTGCAGATTGGGCGAGCGGTAGCTGCGCGTCAGGCTGGCGCGGACCTGGTCCTGGCTTTTGTCATCGAGTTTCCAGACCGCGTGCAGCAAGGGCGTTAGAACGCTGCTGCGGTTCGAGACGTCAGGTGTGCCGGCCGATGGTGTGCCCTGGGTCGCGATGCCTTCCCAGCGCAACCCGGCATGGGCGGCGAAGCGCGGCGTGATCGACCATTCGTCCTGCGCGAACAGCGCGGCACGCAAGGTGGAGGCCGTGAGGTTGCCGTCGAACTCCGTCAGCGGCGACTGGCCGTCCTGCAGCACGCTGGCCACCTCGGTGCGCCGGTTGGTCTGCAGTTCGATGCCGCTGACCAAGCTGTGCTCGTCGGCCAGGGTCTTGGTCAGCTTGGCGTTGAGGCTGAAGTTGAGGTCGTGCTGGTTCGACTGGATGTCGGAGAGTCCCTGCGAAGGCGCGGCGCCGCCGAAGTTCTGGCGCAGCGCGGCGTTGTCCCAGTCGTTCTGGCTCAGGTTGGCGCGCACCAGCCAGTTGCCGCCGTCCTGCAGTCGGTGCGTCCACTGGCTGCCCAGGCGCAGGCTGGTAAAGCGGCTGCTGCCCGACCCCACGCTGCTGTCGTACGGCGTGATGCCGCCCGTTTGCAGCAAGGTCGAACTGCTGGTGCTGCTGCCCTCGGAATGCACGATCATGGGCGTGAGCACCAGTACATCGCCACCGTCACCGCGCCACTGCAGGCGCGCATTGGCCTGCATGCCGTTGTGCTGTCCCATGGACAGGGTGCGCTCGGTCTGGCCGATGACTTCGCCGGTGACCAGGTTTTCGGTCACGGTCTCGCTCACGCTGTCGTTCTTGCGTGCGTGGTGCTGGGCGGACACCGAGAGGTTGTAGGTCCAGGGTCCGGCCGTGTCGTTGCGAGTCCAGGAAAAGCCCGGTTGTGTGTTGCCGTTCTCGAAGCTGGCGCCCACGCGCAAGTCGTTGAGCTTCTTGCTGTAGCCGCCGCGCGTGATGATGTTGATGGTCCCCGCGATTGCGCGTGCGCCGGTCTCAGCCGTCGGCGCGCGCAGGATTTCGATGCGCTCGACCTGCTCAGGTGAGAGCTCATCGAGCGAGAAGCCGCGCGGCGCCGGCTCGCCGTCGATCAGGATCTGCGTGTAGCCGCCGCCGAGTCCGCGCATGCGCGGCGCGCCACCGCGGCCCGGTCTGCCGGGCATCGTGACACCGGGCAGGCGCTTGAGCAGCTCGCCCATGGTGTCGTCGCCGAAGCGCTCGATCTCATCGCGCCCGACGATGATCTTGCTGGCGGTCGACTGGCGTCGGTCCTCGGTTTCATTGATGGCAGCGCCGACGACCGTGACCGGCTTGAGTTCGCCGGCCCTGCGCGGTGCAGTTGCTCGCGCGGGCGGCTTGGCGGGGGCCGCAGCGTCGGTGGGTGCAGGTGGGGTCTGGTCGCCGGTTGTGGCCGGCTCGGCCGGCTTGCTCTGGGCCTGCGCCCCGGTCAGATGGGCAAGCAAAACAAGGCCCAGCAGGATGCCAGGCCGTGGTCGTAGCGGGGCAGTCAATTGGCGCAATGGGGTCAGCATGGCGCCAATTATCAGGTGCCTTGGTAAAGCGCCGTGAATTCAAATGGCGGCGACAGGGCGGACCGGCAGATACAGTTCCGCCAACGCTTCGTTGCCCGTCGCGCTGTCATCGTCAACCAAGTAGCGCTCGAATGGAGGCAGGCGCTGATCCGGCTGGATCTTCTCGGCCACCATGCGCTGCATGGCGTAAAACCATGCGATCTCAAGCGCTGCGCGATGGCCCTTGAGGCGCACCACGTAGGCGCGATGTGCCGCCAGTTCGCGTACTGGAAAGGTCTCGAAATCATCCTTCGTATCAACCGGTATCCCGATGTGGCAACTGGTAGTTCGCAATTTGATGTTGGTCTTGTAGTAGATCGCCAGCGGCGCGCCGGCGACAGGCACACCGGCTGCGGCCAATTGCTGGCGCAGTTCGGCTGTGACGTCGGCCACCGCCTCGGGCAGACCGTTGATGGAGCCCTGGTAATGGCGGTAGACATAACGAATCGCCGGGACGTCGCGCACGCCGAGGTGGATGATTTCATAGCGCGCTGCGTTCGCGGGCTCCAGCAAACTGGCAAGCTGATCCAGCGCATGGCGGCAATCCAGCGCCAGCGAGCCCTTCACGGTGGCCGCAAAGGCACGCATGGAAAACGCAACGCGCCCACGCAGACCCCAAGTGACTTGGGTCTTGCCATCCTGATCGTCAAAGGTCCAGTAGCTCCGTCCAGACACCGTGAACGGATGGCGCAATCGCACACGTTGCTCGATGCGTTCAAGCGTTTGCAGGCCAACCTGTTCAATCGTTCCGGCCCCCATCGTCGCACTGTCCCAGGCGCAACGGCTGCTCCGGCCATCGGCGCTGTCGGTGAACGTCGTTGTAGTGCCTGAATCCGGTGTCAGCCAGGGGTTCCATTTTTGCCATTGGTGCAAATCGGCAACCATCGCATAAACCGCCGTCAGCGGCGCGTCGATCAGCCGTGTTTGTTCCAGTCGCACACGACCGCTGTAGCGGCCCATGTAGACCAGCACGGCAACGACGCAAAAGATAAAGACGAAGATCAGGGTGGACAACATTGCGGCATCGATAAAAAAGCCCGGCCGGAGCCGGGCTTGGGATTTTGGACTCGCGCGTCCAATGGATTACAGCATGCCCAGCGCCCGTGGCAGCACCAGCGTCAGCCATGGCCAGTAGGTGACGATCACCAGGAACACGATCATGGTTCCCAACCAGGGTAGAACGGCTTTCGTCAGCTCCGTGATACCCAGGCGGGAGATGCCGGAGGCCACATAAAGGTTCAAGCCCACTGGCGGGTGACACAAACCGACTTCCATGTTGACGTCAATCAGAATGCCGAAGTGCACCGGGTTGATGCCCAACTGCATCGCGGCCGGGAAGAAGATCGGCGCCATGATCAGGATGATCGATGACGGCTCCATGAAGTTACCGGCGGCCAGCAAAATCAGGTTGACGACAAACAGGAAACCGGTTTGCCCCAGGTGCATGCTCAGGATCCAGTCTGCCAGGCGGTGCGGGAGATTCTCGTTTGCCAACACGAAGGAGAACAGCGCTGCGTTGGTGATGATGTAGAGCAGCATGGCCGACATATTCGCCGAGTCGCGCAACACCTTGGGCACGTCCTTCATGCCCATGTCCTTGTAAACAAAGATCGAGACGAAGAAGGAATACACCGCCGCCATCGCCGCCGCTTCGGTTGCGGTGAAGATGCCCGAGTAGATGCCGCCGACGATGATAACCACCAGCATCAGGCCCCACACGCTGTCCTTGAAGAACTTGAGGCGCTCCATCCAGGTCGCCTTCTTCATGCGCGGGTAGTTGTTCTTCTTGGCGATATACCAAGTCACAAATCCGAGCATCAGGGCCAGCATGATGCCGGGCAGCAACCCGGCGACGAACAGCGCACCAATCGATGTGTTGGTCGAGATCGCATAGATTACCTTCGGAATGCTGGGCAGCATCAGGATGCCGAGTGAGCCTGCGGTGATCATGACGCCGGCACCAAAGGCCATCGGATAGCCATGCGCCACCATCGCCGGCAGCACGATCGAGCCGATCGCGACGACGGTGGCGACGCTTGACCCGCAGACCAGGGCGAACATGGCGCAGGCCAGAATCGAAGCCAGGGCCAGGCCGCCGTGCATATGCCCGACCACGGACGTGGCAAAGTTGATCATGCGTCGCGCCACACCGCCATGGGTAAGGAAGTTGCCGGCCAGGATGAAGAAGGGAATCGCCATGATTTCCCATTTCTCGATGCCGGTAAACAACTTGAGTGCCACCGCTTCCAGTGGAACCTGAGTGAAGGTCAGGATGAAGGTCAGTACTGTCAGACCCAGCGAGATCGAGATCGGCATGCCTGTGAGCATTAGCGCGATCAGGAGCCCAAAAAGAATGGAAGCGTTCATGGCTTGGTGCCTCCATCTTTCGGATGGCTCTTAGTCCATTCCTTGTCACCCTGGCCCAAATGGACATGGGTGATTTCCTCGCCCTCGGCCAGCACTTCGCCGACCAGCGGCGCCTCTTCTTCGACCCCTTCGACGTGGGCATGGTCGTGGTGTGGTAGCTCGCCGGTGTTCATAAAAGTCCATGCCACCTGCAGGAAGCGAAACGACATTAGCGAGGAGCCGAGGGGAATGGCGCAGTAGACCATCCAGGTCGGCCACTCCAGATCCGGCGTGGTGGGACCCTCGGGGATGTCGCCGAAATCGATGCCGACCCATTTCAGGATGTCGTGGTGCCCCCCGTTTTCCCAAACGAAATGGGCGCCGAGGTAGGCAATCGAACCGGTAAACAGCGCGCCTGCCAGCAGGGCGAACAGCACAAACTTGGCCCGGGTCTTTTCTTCCAGGCGGTTGACCACCACATCGACCCCGACGTGGATGCCGGTGCGCACACCATAGGCGGCGCCGAACTTGGCCATCCACACGAACATGATGATGCACAGTTCCTGGGCCCAACTGAGGTTGAGCGAGAGCATCCAGTCCTGAAGGTAGGGGATCGGCGCACTGGCGAGGTAACGATGCAGCACGGAAATGAAGATCAGCAGCGTCGCTCCCCCCATAAGGAAGGAGATGATCCATTCCTCCAGGTGGTCAAGCAATTTCATGGTGGTTACTCCTGGCGATTTGCCGGTTACAGCCTCTTGGGATCGAAGCCGGTTTCCTTGTAGATTGCTTCCAGCAGATCCTTGCCGACGCGGTCGGCCATCTTGGCATGCACGGGCACCAACGCCTTCTTGAGCGCCATGCGCTCATCCTTGGTCGGCGTGTAGACGGTGGTCTTGCCGGCCTTCTTCACGCCTTCGAGGGCATCGTCGTTGTCCTTCTGGGCCACCTTGTTGGCCAGTGCCGTCGCTTCCTTCATGGCTTGCTCCAACTGAGCGCGGATTTCAGGCGGCAGGCCGTCCCAGAATTTCTTGTTGACGATCACCGCGTAACCCAGGTAGCCGTGCTCGGTCAGGGTCAGGTGCTTTTGCACCTCATGCATCTTCTGGCTGTACAGGTTGGAGATCGGGTTCTCGGTGCCATCGACCACGCCGGTCTGCAGCGCCTGGTAAACCTCGGAGAACGCCATGACCTGGGGAATCCCGCCCAAGGCGCGGATTTGTTCTTCTAGCACCTTGGAGGACTGGATGCGGAACTTCTTGCCCTTGTAGTCGGCCACGTTCTTCAGCGGCGAATTGGCCGAGAACGACTTAAAGCCGTTGTCCCAATAGGCCAGACCCTTGACACCCTTGGGCTCAAGTTTGGCCAGCAGACTCGCACCGACTGGTCCCTGCGTAACCTTGTGCAGTTCGGCCGTATTGTCGAAAAGGAAGGGGAAGTCAAACACTTCAAATTCCTTGACGCCGAGCGGGCCGAACTTGGCCAGCGACGGCGCCAGCATCTGCACGGCCCCCATTTGTAGTGCCTCCATCTCTTCCTTGTCCTTGTAGAGCTGGCTGTTGGCGTAGACATCGACCTTGACCTTGCCCTTGGTCAACTCACCGGCGCGCTTGGCAAAGAACTCGGACGCTTGGCCCTTGGGCGTATCGGTGGCCACCACGTGACTGAATTTGATGACGATCTGCGCGTTGGCGCTCAAGCCCAGCGCCAGCAGCGCGCTGGCAAGCAAGCATTTGATTTTCATAAGTGTCTCCAAAACAGGGGTTGTCAATCTAACTGACTCAGGTTAGAGACTATTGCGCCAGGCCACAACTGTGGCCTTCAACAGCTAGGGTTAACCCTGTTTCAAGGCGTCGCGCATGGCGTCCATCCAGGACAGGCCGATGCGATTGGCTAGCGCCGCGTGCACCGGCTCGACTGCCTGGTGCAGCCGCGCGCGCTGCACTTCGTTCAGGATGTGGATGTGGGTTGTGCCGGCCTGGCGCAGGGCCACGAGTGCCTTGTCGTTCTGCGCGTCAGCGATGGCATTGCCGTAGTCCAGCGCTTCGCGCAAGGCCTCGCCGACCAGTACGCGGTCGGCGCCCGCCAGGCTTTGCCAGTAGCGCTGGTTCACCACCACCGCGTAGCCGAGGTAGCCGTGCTCGGTCAGGCTGAGATCGGTCTGCACCTCGTGCATGCCTTGCGTCCAGAAGTTCGAGATCGGGTTCTCGGTGCCGTCGACGACGCCGGTCTCCAGTGCGCGGCGCGTTTCGCTGAAAGCCAGCGTCACCGGGCGCGCGCCCAGCGCGCGCATCTGCGCCGCGATCACGCGCGAGGCCTGTACGCGCATTCGCAGGCCGGCAAAATCAGCCGGTGCCAGCAGCGGCCGGTTTGCGCTCATCTGCTTGAAGCCGTTGTCGAAGTAGCCCAGGCCGATCAGCCCCTGGTGGCTCAGGCGGTCGAGCAGACGCCGGCCCAGCGGACCCTGCGTAATGCGCCGCACATCTGCGACCTTGCCAAAAAGGAAGGGTAGATCGAACAGTTCGAATTCTGGAAAGCCAATGCGGCCGAACTTGGAAAGCGAGGGCGCCAGCATGTCGACGGCGCCGAGTTGCAGCGCCTGCATTTCGTCCTGATCGCCGTAGAGCTGCCCGTCCGGGTAGATCTGCACGCCTATGCGCCCGCCCGAGCGCTGCTCAACCAGCGTCTTGAGGCGCAGTGCCGCCAGGCCCTTGGGTGTCTCCTCGGCCACGACGTGCGAAAAGCGCAGCGTGACCTTCTGGCCCGGGGCCGCCTGGGCCGACCGGCCTGCGACCGACGCGGCCAGTGCGCAGGCCGCTGCGCCGCGCAGGCATTGGCGGCGACGCAGGAGGGCAGACAGGTCGAGCGCTGACATGCTGGCTATTATGCGGGTGTATCCGAATCACCATGCTTGATACCAAACCCGCCGATCAGGCCCTCGACTTCGCGCTGCTGCAGCAGACCATGCCGAGTCACGCCAGCCGCAACCGGCGCACGCTGCTGTGGCTGCTGGGCCTGCTGTTGCTGTTGCTGGCCTCAGTCGTCGCGCTGGTCTTGTACCTGAACAACTTCGAGGCCGATGAGGAGTCGCGCAGCCGCGCGGCTGACGCGCAGTGGCTCGAGCAAAGCGTGCAGTTCCACTTCCGGCGGCTTGAAGACGACCTGCTGCTGTTGGCCCGGCAAGCCGTGCGCGGCGCCGACCCGGGCATTGCGGCGCCCCTGCAGGGCGGCTTGTTGTGGCGCGAGCCGGGTGTCGTGATCGCGCATGGCTGGCTGGCGGCGGGTCCGGGTTCGGATGAGGCGCGCGCGCCCGAGCGCTGGCAGCAGGACCGGTCGGCCCATGCCGCCAACGCGCAGGCGATGGACACCATGCAGGCCACGACGCGCGGCCTGCGCCGTGCCGCCTATGCCGGCTTGATGCAGCAGGGCAATGGCGCGCTGACCGATGTGGTCTGGCTGGCGGTGCCGTTCTTTGACCGCGGCCAGTTCATCGGCAATTATCTGGCCGCGCTGTCGCTGGAGCGCGCCATGGCGGCCATGGTGCCGACCTGGTTTGCGCAGAACCACCAGGTTCATCTGGCGACCGACGAGTTGAACGGGCCGGTCGGCGAGACGGAGGGCAGCAAGCTTTTCCGCGCGTCGATGAACCTGCCCGGTACTGATTTGTTCCTCGCTGTGACACCGCTGGGCGCACAATCGGCCACCGTGCCGCGCATCTTCCTGCTCATGGCGCTGCTGTTCCTCTCAGGCATGCTGGTAAGCCTGTGGGCGCTGCGGCGCGACTTCGTCAAGCGCCAGCAGGTGCAGGCGCTGTTCCAGGCCCAGGTGGCGCTGCGCACGGCGATGGAGAACTCGGTCACCACGGGGCTGCGCGCCTGGGACCGCCAGGGCAGGATCCTGTACGTCAACGAATCCTTCTGCAAGATGGTGGGCTACCGGGCCGACGAACTGGTGGGCCAGTCCATGCCCCTGCCGTACTGGCCGGCGGACCAGGCTGACGAACTGCATCTGGTGCACCGCGACATCATCGAGCAGGGCACGCAGGAGGACGGGGTCGAGGTTCAGTTCCAGCATCGCGACGGGCACCTGCTCGACGTGCTGATTCATGAGGCGCCCCTGCACACCGTCAGCGGCGAGCAGGTCGGCTGGATGAGCTCGGTGCTCGACATCAGCGAGCGCAAACGCGCCGAACGCATGGCGGCTCGCCAGCAGGAGCGGCTGCAGGCCTCGGGCCGACTGGTGGCGGTGGGCGAGGTCGCCTCGACGCTGGCGCATGAACTCAACCAGCCGCTGGGCGCACTGAGCAGCTTCGCCAACGGGCTGCTGAACCGGCTGCGCGGCGGGCGCATCGGGCTCGAGGAGGTGACGCCGGTGGTGGAGCGCATGGAGCGGCTCGCCGACAAGGCCGGGCACATCATCAAGCGCGTCAATGCGTTTGCGCGCCGGCGCGAGATGTCTCGCGAGCGCTTGGATCTGGCGGCTTTTCTGCGCCGCACTCTACTGCAGCACCAGATGCAGCGCCGGGTCAGCGTGGAGCTGACGCTGGCGGGCGGCCCGCTGTGGGTCGAGGCCGATGCCCTGCTGCTTGAGCACGCCGTGCAAAACGTCGTCGCCAATGCGCTGCACTGGGCGCCATTGGCCGGCCACCCGGGCCGTGTGCAGGTCCACGTGGAGATGGCCGAGGGCATGGCCGGCATTGTGGTGGGCGATAACGGACCCGGCGTCAGCGAGGAGCACAAGGAGCAGATCTTCGGCGCCTTCTTCAGCGCCTCTGCGGACGGCATGGGCATGGGGCTGGCGATCTGCCGATCGGTGCTCGAAGCCCATCACGGCCGCATCGATGTGGCGCGCGACCCGGTTCTGGGCGGTGCGCGCTTCACGCTGTGGCTGCCGCGGTCGGATGCCAGTGCAGATGGCGCGCCGGCGCAGGACAATGGGGTATGAACAGCGCCATTCACATCGTTGACGACGACGCCGATTTTCGCGAGGGCCTGGCCTGGCTGTTCGACTCGCGCGGGCACAAGGCGCAGACCTGGGCCGGCGGCGATGCCTTTCTGGAAGCAGTGCGCGCGCGCGTGCCCTATTGGGGGCCGGCCGTGGTTCTGCTCGATATCCGCATGGAGCCGCTTTCGGGCCTGGCCACTTTCGAGGAACTTAAGGCGCTAGGCTGCCCGTGGCCGATCCTGTTCCTGACCGGGCATGGTGACGTCAGCATGGCGGTGGCGGCGGTCAAGAACGGAGCCTGGGATTTTCTGGAAAAACCGTTCCAAAACAATGTGCTGGTGGACAAGGTGGAGCAGGCGCTGGCGGCGGCCTCGAGCATCAGCGACGACCGACGTCAGGCGCACCGCCTGCGTTCGGCCCTGAGCAGCCTGAGCACGCGCGAGCGCGAAGTGCTCGACGAGCTGCTCAAGGGTCATTACAACAAGAACATCGCCGAGCACCTGGGCATCACGCAGCGCACGGTGGAGTTCCACCGCGCCAACATCTTCAAGAAGATGGAAGTGACATCAGCGATCGAGCTCGCGCACAAGCTCGGGCGCTACGAAGGCTAGGCTCTCCTATTGTGGTCGCACCATCTTGCACTCGGTCCCTTGTGCGAGTTCATTGCCGCTGTAAACGGCGTCGGTGCGAAAGCCGTAGTTGGTGCCTTCCCAGCCGACCTTGACCGTCTTGCCGTCCACCGGCGCAATGGTGTTGACGACCTGCGGCAGCAACAACTGGTGGTCTTCGGCGCGCATGCGCACCGGGCCTACCACCGATTCGAAGTTCAGGTCTTCCAGCGCACGGGCAATCTTGACCGTGTCAAGCGACTGCGCCTTGTTGATGGCGGCGGCCAGCAGCAGCGGCGTGAATTCGATGCGCGGCGCCAGAAACTCGGCGCCGGTCTTGGTCTTGTAGGCTTTGGCCAGCGCCTCGACCCGGGGTGAATCGGCCTGCCCCGGGTGCCACTCCGCGACCCAGGTCAGGCGCCCGATCTTGGCTTGGGAAACCGCTTGCACCGTGCCCGGTATCGAGCCGGCGCTGTGGTTGAAATAGCGCAGGTTGGCGCCGGCATCGCCTGCGGCCTTGAGCAGCAGCGTCATGTCCTGGCCCCAGTTGCCAGTGATCAGGGTGTCGGCACCGGCCGCCTTGACCTTGGCGATGTAGGGCGCGAAATCCTTGACGCGGCCGATGGCATGGAAATCCTCGCCGACAAACTTGATGTCGGGTCGCGCCAGCGCCACCATCTCCTTGCCGTAGGAGGCCCATTGCCGCCCGTGTGCGTAATCCTGGTTGAGCAAGTAGACGTTCTTGATGTCGGACTGCTTCTTGATGTAGTTGGACAGGGCCTTCATCTTCATCGCCGTATTGGCTTCGAGCTGGAAATGCCAGAAGTTGCAGCGCTTGCCAGTAAGGTCGGGGTCGATCGATGAATGGTTCATCACGATCACGGCCTTGTCGGGGTTGCGCTCGTTGAACTTGGATGCGGCGTCCACCAGCGCGGCCACCACGGATGAGCCCGAGCCGCCGGTGACGATGACGCGCGCGCCCTGGTCAATCGCCGCCTGCAGCGCGGTCTGGCTTTCCTGCGCCGAGAGCTTGCTGTCGAACTTCAGTAGCTCCAGCTTGGTGCCCTTGAGCACGCCGCCTTTGGCGTTGATCTCGCCGACGCCGAACTGGACATGGTTAAGCATGAGCTCGCCGACGCTGGCAAACGGGCCGCTCAGGGGATCGATGTAGGCGATCTTGAAGGTCTGCTGCGCCTGCGCCGTGCCGGTGAGCAGGCCGACTGCCAAGGCCAGCGAGGTGAGGATTTTTTTCATCAAGGTCTCCTATTGATTTGATGGGGTGGGAAAAGTTTGACGCAGGCCGATGACTCGCCATGCCAGCTTGGAGAGTTCGCTCACCATGGCCTCGGGTGGCAGCCGGCCGTCGGGGCGGTACCAGTTGTAGAGAAAACCGGGCAGGCTGCAGGCCGCCTGCGCCGTAATGCGGGTCTCGGAGAAATCGAAACGGCCCTCGACGCGCCCCTGCTCGAGCAGCGCGCACAGGCGCTCATAGAAATGGTTGGCCAGTTTCTTCTGCGCGGCCAGGTACTCGGGACGGTAGACCTGCGGTTCGCGGTAGGGAAAGAATGCCGCCGGGTAGTGGTTGATGGTGACGCGGATCAGGCGCTCCAGGCCTTTGGTGACCTTGACGTGCGCCGGCCGCGCGTCGTCCGCGGCGAAGTCCATACTGGTGAAGCAGTCGACCGCCGGCAGCCAGGAGAGCGTTTCAAAAATCTCCTGCTTGTCGCGAAAGTAGTAGTAGACAAAAGGCTTGCTGACCCCGAGCTCGTGCACGATCTGCGCCATCGTCGTGTTGGCGTAGCCCTGGCTCGCGAACAGGCGCTCTGCCACCCTCAGGATGCGCTCGCGCTTTTCGTCCGTGCCGGCGGTGACGGCGCGCTGGCGGGTTCTTTTTTGCTGTGAAGGCTCGCTCATGTCGGGACTGTCACCTGTGTTCTACCAATCGGTAGAATTATTCTACCCACTGGTATATATTGGGAAGCATCCGGAGCGTTCCGGCATTACGTACTTACCCTGAAAGTGACGCCATGGAGACAAGCAAGATGACAGCAATGGACGCGCCCCTGCACGAGTACCTGCGTGCACACGCCCGGCAGCAGCCGGCCAAAACCGCCTACCTATGGTACGGCCATGCGATCAGCTACGCCGAGTTGGACCGCGCCAGCGACGCCTTCGCCGCGCGCCTGGCGGCGCTGGGGGTGGTCAAGGGCGATCCGGTGGCGCTGTTCCTGAACAACTGCCCGCAGTACGTGATGGCGCATTTCGCGATCCAGAAGCTCGGCGCCATCGTCTGCCCGTGCGGTCCGCTGAACAAGGAGCATGAGCTGCTGTACCAGCTGGACGATCTGAAGGCGCGCGTCATCATCGCGGCCGACAACCTGCTGCCGGTGGTGGCGAAGGTGCGCAGCAGGACCGCGCTGGAACACGTGTTCGCCGTGCGCTACTTTGACCTGCTGCCGCAGCAGCCCACCGTGGATGTGCCGGCCGAACTGCTCGCGATGCAGAAGGCGGCCCAGCCCCTGCCTGCCGACGTGCAAGACTTTCTGGCGGCAAGCCAGGGCGATGCCAAGCCGCCGAGGCCTGCGCTGTCCATGGACGATGTGGCGCTGATGACCTACACCTCGGGCACGACCGGTCTGCCCAAGGGCGCCATGCTGAGCTACGGCAATGCGCTGTACAAATCGGCTGCCGCCGCCAACTGCAACGGCGTCACCAAGGACGACGTTCTGCTGGCCGTGGCGCCGCTGTACCACATCGCCGGCATGGTGATGGGTGTCAACGTCACCGTCTTCACCGGCGCCACCTCGGTGCTGCTGTTCCGCTTCGATCCGCTGGTCGTGCTGCAGGCGATCGCGCGGCACCGCGTGAGCTGGTGGTACAGCATCGCACCGATGAACGTGTTTGCGATGCAGGTGCCTGGTGCAAAGGACTTTGACCTCTCCAGCCTGCGCATGAACCCGGTTACAAGTTTCGGCATCGTCTTTACCGAAGCCCTGGCCAGGCAGTGGCAGACCTTCGCCGTCAACTGCCAATCGTTCGAGGCCGCCTACGGCCTGAGCGAAACGCACACGGTCGATACCTACATGCCGTCTGATGCGGTGCGCTGGGGTACGCAGGGCAAGGCGATTCCAGGCAACGAGATCCGCATCCTCGATCCCGATTCCGGTCGCGTCTGCGTCACCGGTGAGGTCGGCGAGATCGTGATGCGCAGCGCCGGTGTCTTCAAGGGTTACTGGAACAAGCCCGATGCGACAGCCAGGACGCTGCGCGACGGCTGGGTCTATACCGGTGACATGGGCAAACTCGACGCCGATGGCTACCTCAACTTCATCGGCCGCTTCAAGGAGATGATCAAGGTCTCGGGCTACAGCGTCTTCCCGGAAGAGGTGGAGAGCATTCTGGTCAAGCACCCGGCCGTTGCGCAGGCGGCCGTTATCGGCGTGCCCGATCCCGACAAAGGCGAGGTGGTGAAGGCATTTGTCGTGCTCAAGGCGGGCCAGAGCGCCAGCGCCGCCGACATCGTGGCCTGGTCGCGCGAGAACATGGCGGCCTACAAGGCGCCGCGCGAGGTGGCGCTGATCGCCGCGCTGCCGACCACTGGCGCCGGCAAGGTGCTGCGCCGCCTGCTGAAAGACGAAGGCACCTCACAATGACTGAAATCCGTTCCCCGCTGCAGGCGCAGATTGTCCAGTGGCATGTTCAGAGCGGCGCCAGCGTGCGCGCCGGTGATCTGCTGCTCGTCGTCGAAGCCATGAAGATGGAGCACGAACTGCGTGCCGAGCACGACGGCGTGCTCGGCGAGTTGTTCTACGCGGATGGCGCCCTGGTGGGCGAAGGCGAGGTCCTGGCCACGCTGAAACTGGTGACCCACAGCCCGGCGGATGCCGCGGTGACGACCGCTGCAAAGGCAGCGCCTGTGCCAGTTACCGCGGCGCTGCGCGCCGACCTGCAGCGCGTGCGCGACCGCCACGCGTCGACGCTGGACGTAAATAGGCCCGACGCGGTGGCCAAGCGCCACGCGCTGGGCCAGCGCACGGCGCGCGAGAATATCGCGGACCTGTGCGACTCCGACAGCTTCCTCGAATACGGCGCGCTCGCGGTGGCGGCGCAGCGCACGCGCCGCAGTGAAGAAGACCTGATCAAGAACACGCCGGCCGACGGCATGGTGACCGGCATCGGCAACATCAACGGGAAACTGTTCGAGCCCGAGCACAGCCGCGCCGTCGTCATGGCCTACGACGCCAGCGTGCTGGCCGGCACGCAGGGCATGCGCAACCACCAGAAGACAGACCGCATGCTGGGCATCGCCGTACAGCAGAAGCTGCCGGTCGTGCTGTTTGCTGAGGGCGGCGGCGGCCGCCCCGGTGACGTCGACATGCCGATCGTCGCCGGTCTGCATGTGGCGACCTTTGCCAGCTTCGCGCGGCTCAACGGCCAGGTGCCGGTGCTGGGCATCGTCGCGGGGCGTTGCTTTGCCGGCAATGCGGCCCTGCTCGGCTGCTGCGATGTCATCGTCGCCACGCAGGCCAGCAACATCGGAATGGGCGGCCCGGCGATGGTTGAGGGTGGCGGCCTGGGTGTCTTCAAGCCCGAACAGATCGGCCCGAGCGCCGTGCAGCATGGCAACGGCGTCATCGACATCCTGGTCGCGGACGAAGCGGCCGCGGTCGCTGCCGCGCGGCACTACCTGTCGTTCTTCCAGGGCCGCGTGACGCACTGGCAAGCGCCGGACGCCGCCTTGAGCGACTTGGTGCCGGAAAACCGCCTGCGCGTCTACGACACGCGCGCCGCCATGGCCGGCATCGCCGATCAGGGCAGCTTGCTGGAGCTGCGCACCGGTTTTGGCAAGGGCATCCATACCGCGCTGGCGCGCATCGAGGGCCGCCCGGTTGGCCTGCTGGCGAACAACCCGCTGCACCTGGGTGGCGCAATCGATGCCGATGCGGCCGACAAGGCGGCGCGCTTCATGCAACTGTGCAATGCGCACGGCCTGCCGCTGGTGAGCCTGGTTGATACGCCCGGCTTCATGGTCGGCCCCGATATCGAGACACAGGCGCAGGTGCGCCATGTCAGCCGGATGTTCATCGCTGCGGCGCATCTGCGCGTGCCGTATCTGAGCGTGGTGCTGCGCAAAGGCTACGGCCTGGGCGCGATGGCCATGACGGCGGGCGGATTCCATTCACCACTGTTCACCGTGGCCTGGCCGAGCGCCGAGTTCGGCGCCATGGGCCTGGAAGGCGCGGTGCGCCTGGGTTTCCGAAAGGAACTCGAAGCCGCTCCGGAAGGTGCGCAACGCGATGCGCTGTACGACCAACTGGTGGCGCAACAGTACGAGAAAGGCAGCGCCATCAACATGGCCACCACGCTGGAGATCGACGCCGTGATCGACCCGGCCCAGACGCGCGCGTGGCTGGTCGGTGGCCTGCAGACGCAGAGCGCGCTGCCGCCAGCGCAGGGGCTGGCGGTTGATGCGTGGTAGCGGTACAGAGCTCTTGAACTATTCTGGTCTAGTGTTTACGCAGCGCTCGCCCGGAAGATCGGCGCTGGGCCATCACGCTGCGTCGGCCGCTGTGTCGCTTACCATCCCCACGATCCAACTTCGCCCCAAGCCGGGCACTATCGGAGAAAGCTATGTTCAGTCATGTGATGGTCGGTGTGAATGACCTTGAGGTTTCAAGAAAGTTTTACGACGCGCTGCTCGGCACCTTGGGTATCGGCCCTGGCGTGGGCAACAAGAACCGCTTTTTCTACCGCAGTCCCGGCGGCACCTTCGGCATCACTACGCCGATCAATGGCGAGCCCGCGACCCACGGCAATGGCAGCACCCTCGGGTTCGCTATGCAGTCGCCAGAGCAAGCCGACGCCTTCCATGCGGCGGGAGTTGCGAACGGCGGGACCACTTGCGAAGACCCGCCGGGCTGGCGCGAAGGCGCTACCGGCAAGCTCTACCTGGCGTATCTGCGCGACCCCGACGGCAACAAGCTGTGCGCGCTGCATCGCCCCGCCAAATAAGGCTTTGCGCGCCATCCGGATGGGCGCACTGAGCGCCCACCTGGATCGACTGCTATTTGCTGATAAGGCGCGCCATTTCCAGGCACTTGCTTGAATAGCCCCATTCGTTGTCGTACCAGGCGACGACCTTGACGAAGGTGCCGTCCAGCGCGATGCCGGCGTCGGCGTCGAACACGCTGGTGCAGCTTTCGCCGCGGAAGTCGGTCGACACGACCTTGGCGGTGGTATACCCCAGCACGCCCTTCATGGCGCCTTCGCTGGCAGCCTTCATGGCGGCGCAGATTTCGGCGTAGGTAGCGGCCTTGTCGAGTTCGACGGTCAGGTCAACCACCGACACATCGCTGGTCGGCACGCGGAACGACATGCCGGTGAGTTTCTTGTTGAGGGCGGGAATCACCACGCCGACAGCCTTGGCCGCGCCGGTGCTCGACGGAATGATGTTTTCCAGAATGCCGCGGCCGCCGCGCCAGTCCTTGTTGGACGGGCCGTCCACAGTTTTTTGCGTCGCCGTGGCAGCGTGCACGGTGGTCATCAGGCCGCGCTTGATGCCCCAGTTGTCGTTGAGCACTTTGGCCACAGGTGCCAGGCAGTTGGTGGTGCAGGAGGCGTTCGAGATGATGGCCTGACCGGCGTAGGTGTTGTCGTTGACGCCGAAGACGAACATCGGCGTGTCGTCCTTGCTCGGAGCCGACATGATGACCTTCTTGGCGCCAGCGGTGATGTGCTTTTGCGCGGCCTCCTTGGTCAGGAACAGGCCCGTGGCGTCGATCACGATGTCGGCGCCGACTTCGTTCCACTTGAGCTCGGCCGGATCCTTGACAGCAGTCAGGCGGATCTTCTTGCCGTTGACGATCAGGTTGTTGCCCTCGACCGAAACCTCGCCCTTGAAGCGGCCATGCACCGAGTCGAATTGCAGCATGTAGGCCAGGTACTCGGGTTCGAGCAGGTCGTTGATGCCGACAATTTCAATGTCCTGGAAGCTCTGGGTGGCCGCGCGAAAAACGATGCGCCCGATGCGGCCAAAGCCGTTGATACCAATCTTGATCGTCATAATTTCTCCAAGGTTAAAAACTTATTTCCGCAAAACTTTTTCGACCGTGTCGGCCACGTTCTCGCTCGTGAAGCCGAACAGCTTGAACAGGACCGGCGCCGGCGCCGATTCGCCAAAGCTGTCGATGCCGATGACGGCCGCGCAGCCGTATTTCCACCAGCCGTCCGAGACGCCCATCTCGACCGCGACGCGCGGCACGCCGGCCGGCAGCACGGCGCTCTTGTAGGCCTCACTTTGCTTGTCGAAGGTCGTGGTGCTGGGCATCGAGACCACGCGAACGGCGATCTTGCGCTTGGCGAGCAGTTCCTGCGCTTGCAGCGCCAGTTGCACTTCGGAGCCGGTCGCGATGATGACGGCTTGGGTCTTCTTCTTCATGCCGACTTCACTCGGCTCCGCCAGAACGTAGGCGCCCTTGCTGATGTCGCCCAGGCTGGCCTTCGGTGCGTAGTGGATGTTCTGGCGCGACAGCAGCAAGGCTGTAGGTTTGCTCTTGTTCTGCAGCGCCACGCTCCAAGCGACGGCCGTCTCGGCCGTGTCGCCCGGACGCCAGACGTCCAGATTCGGGATCAGTCGCAGCGAGGCCGCGTGTTCGATCGACTGGTGCGTCGGGCCGTCTTCGCCCAAGCCGATCGAGTCGTGCGTAAAGACGTGGACCACGCGCAGCTTCATCAACGCGGCCATGCGGATGGCGTTGCGGCTGTAGTCGCTGAAGGTCAGGAAGGTGCCGCCGTAGGGCACGAAGCCGCCGTGCAGCGCGATGCCGTTCATGATGGCCGCCATGCCGAACTCACGCACGCCGTAGTTGATGTGGCGTCCGCCATTGGACTGGCCGGTGAAGTCAAAGCGCAGGTTCGGCGTGCTCTTGGTGTTGGTCAGGTTCGAGCCGGTGAGGTCGGCCGATCCGCCCAGCAGTTCCGGCAGCGCCGCCGTGAAGGCTTCGAGCGCGAGTTGGGATGCTTTGCGCGAAGCCACGGTCTCGGCCTTGGTGTGCGCGGCCACGGCGGTGTCGACGGCCACCTGGTTGAAGTTCTTCGGCAACTCGCCCTTCATGCGGCGCAGGAATTCCTTCGCGAGTTCCGGGTAGGCGGCCTTGTAGGCGGTGAACTTGTCGCTCCAGGCCAGTTCGGCTGCGGCACCGGCGGCCTTGGCATCCCAGGCGGCGTAGATTTCTGGCGGGATCACAAACGGGGCGTACGCCCAGCCCAGCGCTTCGCGGCTTAGCTTGATTTCCTCGGCGCCAAGCGGCTCGCCGTGCGCCTTCGAGGTGTTGGCGCGGTTTGGGCTGCCCTTGCCGATCGAGGTCTTGCAGATGATCAGCGTCGGACCGTCGATGGACAGTTTTGCTTCGGCAATCGTGCGCGCCACCAGATCGGCGTCGTGGCCGTCGATCGGGCCCAGCACGTTCCAGCCATAGGCGACGAAGCGCTGCGCGGTGTTGTCGATGAACCAGGGCGCGACTGCGCCGTCGATCGAGATGCCGTTGTCGTCGTATAGCGCGATGAGCTTGTTGAGCTTCCAGGCGCCGGCCAGGGCGGCGGCCTCGTGGCTGATGCCTTCCATCAGGCAGCCGTCGCCCATGAAGGCAAAGGTGTGGTGATCGACCACCGTGTGGCCGTCGCGATTGAATTCCTTGGCCAGCAGCTTTTCCGACAGCGCCATGCCGACGGCATTGGCAATGCCCTGTCCCAGCGGGCCGGTGGTGGTTTCCACGCCGGGCGTCACGCCTGTTTCGGGGTGGCCGGGCGTCTTGCTGTGCAGCTGGCGGAATTTCTTGAGTTCGCCGATCGGCAGTTTGTAGCCGGTCAGGTGCAGCACGGCGTACAGCAGCATCGAGGCGTGGCCATTGGAGAGCACGAAGCGGTCGCGGTCGAACCAGTGCGGGTTGGTCGGGTTGTGCTTGAGCTGTCCCCACAGCCCGACGGCCATGTCGGCCATGCCCATGGGCGCGCCGGGGTGGCCCGAGTTGGCAGCCTGCACCGCGTCCATGGCCAGCGCGCGAATCGCGTTGGCCATGTCGGAGCGGCTTGCGCTGCGGGATTGTTCTGCTTGTTCTGTATCAGCCATCTGTGCCAACTCCGCGGGTTCTGTGGGTAAGGGTAAACACCGTATTTTACCGGGGCTGGCCGCCAGCGCTGTCGGGTCTTGGGCTATGCTTGCATTTTTCGCGCTGTTCCAATCGAGACCCCCTGCCATGAGCCTGCTGTTTTCCCCCTTGACCCTGCCTTCTCCCCGCGGTGCCCTGACTCTGCCCAACCGCATCGTGGTGGCGCCGATGTGCCAGTACCAAGCGCAGGACGGGGCCACAAGCGACTGGCACCTGATGCACTGGGGCAACCTGTTCAACAGCGGTGCGGGCATGTTCACGATCGAGGCCACGGCGGTGCTGCCCGAAGGCCGCATCACGCCGAATTGCCTGGGCCTGTGGGACGAGCGCACGACGCGCGCCATGGGGGAGACCTTGCAACGCGCGCGCAAGCTGGCGCCGCCGCTGGCGGTCTGTCTGCAGCTGGCACACGCCGGGCGCAAGGCTTCCAGCGCCCTGCCCTGGCAAGGCGGGCAGTTGCTGACGCCGGCACAAGGCGGTTGGGAGACCTTTGCACCGTCGGCTGAGGCCTATCTGCCCAGCGAGGCGCCGCCCACGGCGATGACACGGGAGAAACTGGCGCAGGTTCGTGACGCCTTCGTGGCGGCGGCGCAGCGCGCGCACAGCATCGGCGTCGACGCCATCGAGATCCATAGCGCCCATGGCTATCTGCTGCATGAGTTCCTGTCGCCGCTGGCGAACACGCGCAGCGACGAATACGGCGGCAGCTTCGAGAACCGCATCCGCTTTCCGCTGGAAGTCTTTGCCGCCATGCGCAAGGCCTTTGATGGCGTGCTAGGGCTGCGCATCTCGGCCTCGGACTGGGTCGAGGGCGGCTGGGACGTGACGCAGAGCGCCGAGTTTGCCAAGCGGCTCAAGGCGCTCGGCTGCGACTTTATCCACGTCTCATCCGGAGGTGTGTCCCCGGCGCAGAAGATCGCCATCGGCGCGCTCTACCAAGTGCCGTTCGCGCGCGAGATCCGCCGCTACAGCGGCATGCTGACCACGGCCGTTGGCCTGATCACCGAGGCGCAGCAGGCTGAAGCCATTCTGCAGGCCGGTGATGCCGACTTGATCGCGCTGGCGCGTGCCTTTCTGTACCAGCCGCGCTGGGGCTGGCAGGCTGCTGCTGCGCTCGGCGGCACGGTCGACGCCAATCCGGTCTACTGGCGCTGTCTGCCACGCGAGGCGCAGGCCGCGTTTGGCAAGGTGACGGTCGGGATGCGCTGAACCATGAAGATCCCCGCCATGCTGATGGCGGCCGGCCGCGGCGAGCGCATGCGCCCCCTGACCGACGCCACGCCGAAACCGCTGCTGCAGGTGCGTGGCCGTCCGCTACTGCGGTGGCTGCTGCAAGCCTTAGCGCAGGGCGGCGTGAGCCGTGCCGTGATCAACACGGCTTGGCTTGGCGAGCAGATCGAGGAGGCTTTCGGCAGTGCCTTTGCGCTAGCAGAAACTCAGCCGCCTTTGCCGATCGGCTATTCGCAGGAAGGGCGCGATTTTGGCGCGGCGCTGGAGACGGCGGGCGGCATCGCCAGGGCCTTGCCGCTGCTGTTCCCGCCTGACGAACCGGCCAGCAACACCGGTATTTTTTGGGTACTGGCCGGCGACGTGTTTGCGCCAGACTTCGTCTTCAGCCCCGCAGCGGTGGCGCGCTTTGCAGCCAGCGACAAGTTGGCCCATATCTGGCTCGTGCCCAATCCGGAGCATGTTCCGCGCGGTGATTTCGGCCTGTCGGCAGCGTCTGCCGCGGGCATCAGCCTAGCGCTCAACTTGTCGGCCGACGATGCACGGCCGCGCTACACCTATTCCACCATCGGCCTGTACCGCAAGGCCTTGTTCGAGGCGCCCTGGTGCGACATCGCGGCGGGCAATCCCCACGGCGTCAAGGCCCCACTGGCACCGCTGATGCGAAAGGCGATGGACAATGGCCTGGTATCGGCCGAACTTTACGCCGGCGCCTGGACCGATGTCGGGACGCCCGCGCGGCTGGCGCAACTCAATCACCCGACCCCTATGGACGTTGCATGAACTCATCCGCCACCGCCAACTATGCCCAGCGCCGCGCTCGACTCGCGGCCCTGCTCGGCCCCAAAGGCATTGCCATTGTGCCCACCGCGCCCGAGCAGCAGCGCAACCGCGATTCGGACTTCCTGTACCGGCACGACAGCTACTTCTACTACCTGACCGGCTTTACCGAACCGAAGGCCTGGTTGGTAATCACCGGCGACGGCAAGAGCACTCTGTTTTGCCAGCCGAAGGATCTGGAGCGCGAGATCTGGGATGGCTTCCGGCTCGGGCCTGATGCGGCGCCGGCGCAGCTCGGTGTCGATGCGGCGTTCTCCTGCGCCGACATCGATCAGCAGATGCCGGCCCTGCTCGACGGTCGCGATGCCGTCTGGTACCCGTTTGCCACCCACAAGGCGCTGGAGACGCGCATTGACGGCTGGCTCGGCAGCCTGCGCGTTCGCATTCGCTACGGCACGCTATGCCCCGAGCAGCAGCGCGACCTGTGCGGCTTGCTCGACGAGATGCGTTTGTTCAAGGATGCCCATGAGCAGGACATCATGCGCCGTGCCGCGCAGATCAGCGCCGGCGCCCACATCCGCGCCATGCAGTTGAGCGCGCGCATGCTGCGCGAGGGCCAGCCGGTGCGCGAATACCAGCTGGACGCCGAACTACTGCACGAGTTTCGCCGCCACGGCTCACAGTACCCGGCCTATGGCTCCATCGTCGCCGGCGGCGCCAATGCCTGCGTACTGCATTACCGGGCCGACGTCGGCGAGATTCGCAGCGGCGACCTGGTGCTGATCGACGCCGGCTGCGAGCTCGATGGCTATGCTAGTGACATCACGCGCACCTTCCCGGCCAACGGCAAGTTCAGCGCACCGCAGCGCGCGCTGTACGAACTGGTGCTGGCCTCGCAGGAAGCCGCCATCACGGCAACCCGTGCCGGCGCGCGCTTCACCGACCCGCACGAGGCCACCGTCAAGGTGCTCGCGCAGGGCATGCTGGACCTGGGACTGCTCGACGCGAACAAGGTCGGTACGCTGCAGGACGTGATCGAGAAACGCGCCTATTTCCAGTTCTACATGCACCGCACCGGCCACTGGCTGGGCATGGACGTGCACGACTGCGGCGGCTACGTCGAGCCGTCCGAGGTCGGCACCGTGAGCGAGCGCAAGGACCCGCTGAGCGGCGAGATCATCAAGGACCGCCCGGCGCGCGTCCTCAAAAGCGGCATGGTGCTCACAATCGAACCAGGCATCTACGTGCGTGCCGCCGAAGGCGTGCCCGAGCAGTTCCACAACATTGGCATCCGGATCGAAGATGATGCCATCGTCAACGATTCAGGTTGCGAGCTGATCAGCCGGGGGGTGCCGGTGGGGGTGGACGAGATCGAGGCGTTGATGCGGGCCTGACGCCCCTTGTGGCGCCGAAAGGCCCCTACTTGATGCAGACCGACCGGACCATCTTGATGTCTGTCAGGCCCATCATGATCTTTTCCAGGCCGTCCATCTTCAGCGTGCGCATGCCGCCTTCCACGGCGGCGGCAAAGATCAGGGAGACGCGGGCGCGTTCCTGGATCAGTTTCTTGATGTCGTCCGTCGCAATCAGCAACTCGTGCAGGCCGATGCGGCCCTTGTAGCCGGTCAGGTTGCACTTGTCGCAGCCGACATGGCGGTAGAGGTGGATCTGGCCATTCTGTCCGTAGGTCTTGCGCCAGCCGTCGATCAGTTTGCGGGTTTCGCCGTCGTAGTCGGCCACCCAGGCGCTGGTGTGGCGGAGTTCGTCGGCATATTCGGCGGCAAACAGGCCGAGTTCCTGCTCATCGGGCACATACGACTCCTTGCAGTCGCACAGTTTCTTGGCCAGGCGCTGCGCCAGAATGCCCAGCAGCGCATCGGCAAAGTTGAACGGGTCCATGCCCATGTCGAGCAGTCGCGTGATCGACTCGGGCGCCGAGTTGGTGTGCAAGGTCGAAAACACCAAGTGCCCCGTTAGCGAGGCCTCGATGCCCATTGCCACGGTCTCCTTGTCACGCGACTCGCCCACCATGATGATGTCGGGGTCGGCGCGCAGGAAGGCGCGCATGACGAGCGCGAAGTCGATGCCCGCCTTGCGGTTGATCTGCACCTGGCGCAGGCCCTTTTGCGTGATTTCTACCGGGTCTTCGGCGGTCCAGATCTTGGTGTCGGGCGTATTGAGGTGCTTGAGGATCGAGTGCAGCGTGGTGGTCTTGCCGGAACCGGTCGGACCGCAGACATAGAACAGGCCGTAGGGCCGCTCGATGGTCTTGATGACCCGTTCCCTGTTGTGTGGTGTCAGGCCCAGCTTGTCGAGTGGGATCGGCTCGCCAGCGGCCAAAATGCGCATCACCACGTCTTCCACGCCACCGGCGGACGGAATGGTCGCCACGCGCAACTCTATGTCGAGCGGGCCGTATTTCTTGAACTTGATCTTGCCGTCCTGCGGCTTGCGTCGCTCGGAGATGTCGAGGTCGCACATGATCTTCAGGCGCGTCACCATGGCCTGACGGAAGTGGGCAGGCACTTCGACGTAGGGCATCAGTGTGCCGTCGATGCGAAACCGGATGCCGGTCTTGAGCTTGCCCGGCATCGGTTCGATGTGGATGTCCGATGCTTTCTGGTAGTAGGCGTCGATGATCACCTTATTGACGAACTTGACGAGTTCGTTGTCGGCAGCCGCCGACTCCAGTGAATCGTCGTTGCTGCCGTCGTCGATCGGGCCGCTGTCCATGTCGGCCAGCAATTCGTCGATCGATCCGCCTTCAGCGCCGGCGCCGAAGATCTGCTTGAGGGTCTCGGCAAATTCGGTCTGCGTTGTGACGCGGTAGGCAAAGCGGTTGGTGCGGGGGAAAACCTGCGGCACGACGCGCGAGTTGCGCACCGCTTCCGGGTCTATGCACATAATGACCAGCCCGTCGGGCGATTCCTCCAGCGGCAGCCAGCCCTGCGCCTCGATGAACTCGCGCTTGAGGGCGCCGTGCAGCATTTCGGAGCGGATGCGGCCGGCGTTGAAAGGCTCGTAGGGCACACCAAAAAACTTTGCCAGCGAGGCGCCGATGTGGGCCGGCGCAAGCTTGTAGCGGTCCAGCAGCAAAGGCTCGACCGGTTTGGCCTCAAGCCGCGCTACTTCAAGGCATTGCGCCAACTGGTCCGGACTAATCAGGCCTTCGGTTACCAGTCCGTCATATTTGGTGGCTTTGCGCCGGGCGTTTTCCGCTGCCTTTTGCACGCGTTGCCGGATGGCGATGGCCAGTGTCTTGCAGAGCTGGGAAACGCCATCAACTTCCAAGTCGCCAAACGGTTGGTTGTTCTTGCTGTTGATGATTTGCAGCACGCCATGCAGAATGTCGCCTTCAAGAATCGGTGCCACCAACATCTGCCGGGTCCGGTAGCCTGAGCGTTTGTCGACTTCCTTGAGGAAGGTCAGGGCCGGATGGATCTTCTTGAGCGCTTCGTCGTCGTAGACGTCAGCCAGATTGAGCAAACGCTTGCTGAACGCGACATAGCCTGCAATGCTCTGCGGCGTGATCGGCAGTTTGAGTTCCCGATTGCTCTTTAGGCCGGTCTTGACCTTGGAGACTATGGCGCTGTGGTCTTCGTTGACCGCATACAGCGTCAACCGGTCGGCGTTGAAGAGTTTGCAGATGTCCTCGCTGGCCTCCAGCATGATCTGCTCAAGGTTCTCCGTTTCGTGAATACGGGCCGTAACTTGTTGCAGTTGCCGATAAAACAGTGCCTCGAAGGTCACGTCCGGCTTGGCATGATGCTCCGGCCGGGCCTCCAGAGGCGCAGGACCGGTCGCCCTCTCGGACGGCGGCGGTTTCAGCGCTTCATTCATAAGAAGGACTCCTGATGCGTCTGCAAGCAGCGACTGTGAATCGGCCTGCCGCTCAGGCGGTGACAAATTGCATCTGGATGCCCGCCAGTCCGATCAGATCACCATTTCTGAGGGTCACGGGTTCCGCGCCGATCAGGTTGCCGTTGAGTACCGGGATATCTGCGCCTTCGACATGGTGAATGACGAACCCGCTGTCCCGGCGCGTGATGGCGGCGATGGCGATGCCGGGTTTCCCGATGGTGGTCACCACCTTGGTCAATGCCACTTCACGGCCGGCGGCGACACCGGATAAGACCCTGATCGAAGCCTGCAAGGCACCGGGCTCGCCGGGTATGGTCGCGAAGTTCGTCTGCATGTCCGACGCGGCCGACTCTGCCGCTGCGTTTGAATCGGCTTTGACCGTTTCCCTTTGCTCGGAGCTTGTGCTCACCGGCCCGTCGATGAACTTGATTTGGTACTTGCCGACCTCGATGGTATCTCCGTTTTGCAGCAGCTGCTTCTTGATGACCTTGCCATTGACGTACGTGCCGTTGGTGCTGTTGAGGTCTTCCAGATGGACCTGATTGCCCGACATTTGCAGCAAGGCGTGCTCGCCGCTGACCGCCAGATTGTCAATCACGATGTCGTTGTATGGGCGTCGACCCAGAGTGGTCCGGTCTTTCGTCAACTGGACTTCCCTGATCACAACCCCGTCGATCGACACAATCATTTTCGGCATGACCGACTCCTGTTGCTGAGATTTGCCATTGCAGATTTCATCAGATTATTGTTTTCCAAGCCAACGCGATATTAACCGCGGCTTTTCGGGTTGGCCACTAGCACGCGCCAACACGACAGATATGTTGTCGCGTCCGCCATTTTCATTGGCCAAGGCCACCAACTCATCCGCTATTTGAGCCAATGTCGCATTCTGGCGCAAGATCTTCGCGATTGCCCCATCTTCGATCATGTCGGAAAGCCCGTCCGAGCACAGCAAATAGAGATCTCCGGGCCGCACCGGAAGTTCGCGCAGATCGAGCAGCACGTCGTCCTCCACGCCCATGGCCCGGGTCACGAGATTGCGGATGGGCGAGCTGGCGGCCTGCGACGGTGTCAGCCAGCCGGCATCAATCTGATCCTGCAACAAGGAGTGATCCCGGGTGATCTGCAGGAGCTCGCCGTCGCGTAGGCGGTAACAACGGGAGTCGCCGATATGACCCACAAGCAGGCGCTCCGCTCGAAAGACCACCAGCACCAGTGTGGTTCCCATTCCGGCATAGTGAGCGTTGGCGCGCGAAGCGTCAAAAATTGCCCGATTGGCATGACTGACGCAGGCCTGCACCGCGCGGCTGATGGTAGCGATGGGAGTTTGCTCATCGGCCTGCGACAGCGCTTGGCTCAACTCGACCTGGATCAAGCCGGTGGCCATTGCGCTGGCAATCTCGCCGGCGTTGTAGCCGCCCATGCCGTCGGCGAGGACGACCAATTGCGTCACATCGTCAATGGCCACCGAGTCTTCGTTGTTCTCGCGGACCTGTCCTGGGTGGGTTCGTGAGCAAAATGTGTAATTCATCGTATATCGGACTGTAGCGCCAAGTCGACGGTCGTGTTGACCGATCATTCCGCCGCCGACTTAAACGCCGCGCCGCGCCGCGCCAAGCGCTTCGCGCGGAGATTGCACAGCGCCGGGATTGCGAAAGTTTCAGTAACCGGAGTGCGGGTCTGCCTTGTGCCGCCTTTGCATCAGGCGCCCCCAACCCAGGACGAGCACGGCACCCGCCGCCGCCCCGGCGTAATGCAGCCAGGGGCTTGTTGCCAGCACGCCCTTGAGAGCCACATCACTGACGATGGTCTCGCCGCCGACCCAGCCAATCAGTCCGGCCCCCACGGTCACGATGAGGGGGAAGCGCTCCATCAGCTTGATCATCAGCGTGCTGCCGAAGATCACCAGCGGGATGCTGATCGCCAGCCCCAGAATCAGCAAGGTCAGATTGCCCTTGGCGGCCGCCGCCACTGCAATGACGTTGTCCATGCTCATGATCAGGTCGGCAACCAGGATGGTTCGCACCGCCGCCATGAGACTGCCGAGTTCCTTGCTGTGTCCCTCACCCTCGTCCTCATCGCTGAGCAATTGCGCGCCGATCCAAAGCAGCAATAAACCACCGGCGATCTGCAGGAAAGACAATTCCAGCAGTTTGGCGGCCACAACGGTCAAGGCAATGCGCAGGATCACCGCGGCGCCGGAGCCCCAGACGATGGCCTTCCTTTGTTGTTGTGCCGGCAGCGAGCGGGCGGCCAGCGCAATCACCACGGCGTTGTCACCCGACAGGATGATGTTGATCCAGACGATCTTGATCAGACCAATCCAGAAATCCAGACTTTGCAGCCATTGCATCGGCATTCTCCTGGTTCAGCAGTGAAAAAAGCGCTCAAAACACATGGTCTAGAGCGCTTTTTCCCGGTTTGTCCAGCGGCGTAGCGGGCCGGACAGCTGGCCGTATTGCTTACAGCATGGCTTTTAGCAGTTTCGCCATTTCGGATGGGTCACGCGTGATCTTGAAGCCGCACTCTTCCATCACGGCCAGCTTCGCGTCGGCCGTGTCGGCGCCGCCCGAGATCAGGGCGCCGGCGTGGCCCATGCGCTTGCCGGCCGGCGCTGTCACGCCTGCGATGAACCCGACGATGGGCTTCTTCATGTTGAGCTTGCACCAGCGCGCTGCTTCGGCTTCGTCGGGTCCGCCGATTTCACCGATCATGATGACGGCATCGGTGTCCGGGTCGTCGTTGAAGGCACGCATGATGTCGATGTGCTTGAGGCCGTTGATCGGGTCGCCACCAATGCCCACCGCAGTGGACTGGCCCAGGCCGATTTCGGTCAGCTGCGCCACGGCTTCATAGGTCAGCGTGCCCGAGCGCGAGACCACGCCGATGCGACCCTTGCGGTGAATGTGGCCGGGCATGATGCCGATCTTGATCTCGTCGGGCGTGATCACACCCGGGCAGTTCGGACCGAGCAGCAGGGTCTTCTTGCCGCCGGCCGCTTCCTTGGCGCGCATCTTGTTGCGTACTTCAAGCATGTCGCGCACCGGAATGCCTTCGGTTATGCAGATCGCCAGGTCTAGGTCGGCCTCGACCGCTTCCCAGATGGCGGCAGCAGCGCCGGCTGGGGGCACGTAGATGACCGACACCGTGGCGCCGGTTTCCTTGGCCGCGTCCTTGACCGAGGCAAAGATCGGGATGTTGAAGATCGACTCGCCGGCCTTCTTCGGGTTCACGCCGGCAACGAAGCAGTTCTTGCCGTTGGCATATTCTTGGCACTTTTCGGTGTGGAACTGACCGGTCTTGCCGGTAATGCCTTGGGTGATGACCTTGGTGTCTTTATTGATGAGAATGGACATGATTCACTTTCAGTTCAGGGCAGAGTTGGCTGGCTGTGTGCGGCGGCTCTCTGTCCAACAAAGTATTACGATTTGACCGCAGCCACCACTTTTCGGGCCGCATCGGCCATGGTGTCGGCGCTGATGATGGGCAGACCGGACTCGGCCAGCAGTTTCTTGCCCAGCTCTTCGTTGGTGCCCTTCATGCGCACCACCAGCGGCACGCTCAGGTTGGTTGCCTTGCAGGCGGTGATCACGCCCATGGCGATGGTGTCGCACTTCATGATGCCGCCAAAGATGTTGACCAGGATGGCCTTGACCTTCTTGTTCTTGAGCATGATCTTGAACGCTTCGGTCACCTTCTCGGGGGTGGCGCCGCCACCCACGTCCAGGAAGTTGGCCGGCTCCGCGCCGAACAGCTTGATGGTGTCCATCGTCGCCATCGCCAGGCCGGCACCGTTGACCAGACAGCCGATGTCGCCGTCCAGGCTGATGTAGGCCAGGTCGAACTTGCTGGCTTCGACTTCGGCCGGATCTTCCTCGTCGAGGTCGCGGTAGGCCACGATCTCGGGATGGCGGTACAGGGCATTGGCGTCAAAGTTGAACTTCGCGTCCAGCGCCTTGATGTTGCCGTTGCCTTCCAGGATCAGGGGGTTGATCTCGACCAGCGAGGCATCGGTCTCCATGTACACCTTGTAGACCTTTTGCAGAACGTCCACAGCTTGCGCGGTGGAAGCCGCCGGAACGCCGATGGCGTCCGCCAGTTTCTTGGCCTGCGCATCGGTGAGCCCGGTGGCCGGATCGACGATCTCGGTGATGATCTTCTCGGGCGTATCGTGGGCGACGCCTTCAATGTCCATGCCGCCTTCGCTGGAAGCGATCATCGCCACGCGTTGCGAGGCGCGATCCGTCACCGCCGAGACGTAGTATTCCTTCTTGATGTCGGCGCCGTCTTCGATTAGCAGGCGGCGCACCTTCTGGCCCATCGGCCCGGTTTGATGGGTGACCAGTTGCATGCCCAGGATTTCACCGGCAAGTTTCTTGACCTCTTCAACGGAGCGTGCCAGTTTGACGCCGCCGCCCTTGCCGCGGCCACCTGCATGAATTTGCGCCTTGACGACCCAGACCGGCCCTCCGAGCTTCTGGGCGGCTTCCACCGCCTCTTGGACGGTGAATGCCGGAATGCCGCGTGGCACTGGCACACCGAATTGACGCAAGATTTCCTTGCCTTGGTATTCGTGAATCTTCATGAGGACGCTCTCAGGAGTGAATGATTTTTTCTCCGGCCTCGAAGCTTGACCGCCCGGGGCAGGCACTGGACAACACAGCCTTGAACTGTATCATGCTGCAACGCACCAAACTTTTACCAGTCTTACGCCATAGATTCGAGGTGTTTGACAGAGATTAACCATGCACAAGATATTCATTGACGGCGAAGCCGGAACTACCGGTTTGCAGATTCGGGAACGCCTGCAGACGATGCCTGGCATCGAGCTGGTCAGTATCGCCCCGGAGTTGCGCAAGGACGCCGCTGCCAAGCGCCAGTTGATGGCGCAGGTCGATCTGGTCGTGCTCTGCCTGCATGACGAGGCCGCGATCGAATCCGTGGCAGTGATCGATGCCATGGCAAAGGAAACCGGTCAGCCCGGTCCCAAGATCATCGACGCATCGACGGCGCACCGCACCGCGTCGGGCTGGGTCTTTGGTTTTCCGGAACTGGTGGCCGGACACCAGCAGCGCGTCGCAGCGTCGCGCCGCGTGGCCAACCCCGGCTGTTATGCAACCGGCGCCATCGCGTTGATCCGTCCCTTGGTCGATGCCGGCTTGATCCCGCCGGATTTTCCGCTCACCCTGCCGGCCGTCAGCGGCTACTCCGGCGGCGGGCGGACCATGATCGAAGCGTATGAACAGGGTCAGGCGCCAGCTTTCGAACTGTATGGCCTGGGCCTGAAGCACAAGCACCTGCCCGAGATCATGAAGTACAGCGGTCTGCTGCGCCGTCCCGTGTTTGTTCCGGCCGTTGGCAATTTCCGGCAGGGGATGCTGGTGCAACTGCCGCTAGACCTGGACATGCTGCCGGGGCATCCCAGCGCACGGGATCTGCACGACGCGCTTAGCAAGCACTATGCGGGCAGCACCTGGGTCAGCGTCGAGCAGGCCACCGCCGACAACAAGCTCGACGCCCTGGCGCTGGTGGGCAGCAACAAGATGGAGCTGCGCGTGTTTTCCAATCAGGATGCCGCGGACGGCTTTCGTCATGCTGTGCTGGTGGCGCGGCTTGACAACTTGGGCAAGGGCGCCAGTGGCGCAGCGGTGCAGAACCTCAGTCTGATGCTGGGCCTTTGACCGCGCGCCGGATCACGTCGGCGCCGAAGCCGCGCGTGGCCAGAAAGCGCATCTGACGCGCTGCCTCTAGGGCATTGGTCGGCAGCGCACCGAATTTCTTTTGCCAGACCGCCTGGGCTCGCTCCAGCTCGGTCGCTTTCAATGTCGCCATCGCCGCGCTGATCGCGTCGGGCTCCAGGCCCTTGTCCTGCAACTCCCGCTCGATGCGCGTGCTGCCCAGCTTGGCGGCGCGGCGATGGAGCACGGATTCGATCACCCGCTGCTCGCTGATGAAACCCTTGGACTGCAGTTCGTCGAGCGCGCGCGCCAGCGCGCCGGGCTCTTCCTCGAACGATTTCAGCTTGCGCTCAAGTTCGGCGCGTGAGTGCTCGCGGCCGCTGAGCAGCCGCAAGGCGCGGCCTTTGAGCGAGGGTTTGGCGAAGGACACGGAGCGTTGCGCTCAATCAAGCCCGACTTCTTTAGCGGCCTTCTTGCTGGCGGCCTTGGTCTTGACCTCGGGTTCGGCGGCGTCAATCTCCGGCAGCAGGGGGATGCCCAGTGATGCACGCACCTTGTTTTCAATTTCATGCGACAGCTCGGGGTTTTCACGCAGGAACTCGCGCGCATTGTCGCGACCCTGGCCGATCTTCTCGCCGTTGTAGGCGTACCAGGCGCCCGACTTGTCAAGGATGTTGGCCGTCACGCCCATGTCGATGATTTCCCCTTGACGGCTGATGCCCTCGCCGAACAGGATGTCGAACTCGGCCGTCTTAAACGGGGGCGCGACCTTGTTCTTGACGACCTTGACTTTGGTTTCGTTGCCGATTGCCTCGTCGCCCTTCTTGATGGTGCCGGTGCGGCGGATGTCCAGGCGCACCGAGGCGTAGAATTTGAGCGCGTTGCCGCCGGTGGTGGTTTCGGGCGAGCCGAACATGACGCCGATCTTCATGCGGATTTGGTTGATGAAGATGACCATGCAATTGGTCTTCTTGATGTGGGCCGTCAGCTTGCGCAGGGCCTGGCTCATGAGTCGCGCCTGCAGGCCCGGCAGGGAGTCGCCCATCTCGCCTTCGAGTTCGGCCTTCGGGGTCAGCGCTGCGACCGAGTCGACCACGATCAGGTCGACCGCGCCCGAGCGTACCAGGCTGTCCACAATCTCCAGCGCCTGCTCGCCGGTGTCGGGCTGGCTGATTAGCAGGTCCTGCAGGTTCACGCCAAGGTTCTGCGCGTACTGGATATCTAGGGCGTGCTCGGCGTCGATGAAGGCGCATTGGCCACCCACCTTTTGCATCTCGGCAATCACCTGCAGGGTCAGCGTTGTCTTGCCCGACGATTCCGGGCCATAGATCTCGACCACCCGCCCGCGCGGCAAGCCGCCGACGCCCAGGGCGATGTCCAGGCCGAGCGAGCCGGTCGAGACGACCTGGATATCTTCAATGACCTCGCCCTCGCCGAGACGCATGATGGTGCCTTTGCCGAACTGCTTCTCGATCTGCGCCAAGGCAACCTGCAGGGCCTTGGCTTTTTCGCTGTTGGCGGGGGTGGGGGCTTTGACGGGTGCGTCCATGAAATTCTCCTTGAATGGCAATGGTTTGGATTGGGTGCAGGTTCTGTTTTTAACAACAGGCTGGATGCTTAGACAGTAGTTTAGTGGAAGTATTGAAATCCACAATCTGTTTTTTTAGTCAATTTGATTTACTATTTTGGCCATGATCGAAAACATGCCCAATAACCGCAAGCTGGGCTGGCGCGAGGCGCATCTGGGGTACTGGCTGGGGCATGCCCAGCAGCGCTTCGATGCCCGGGTTCTGGCCCTGATGGCGCGTAACGATGAGGTGCCGCTGGCGCTGTCCAATCTGGCCGCCCGCGGTCGGCTGACCGCTTCGCACATCCACATCACGCGCCATCTGGCGCTAGAAGGTTCGCGCCTGACGGAACTGGCGCGGCGCGCCAACGTCAGCAAGCAGGCCATGGGCAAGCTGGTGCAGGAGTGTGAGGCCTGGGGCCTGGTAAGCCGCTCCGACGACTCCCACGATGCACGCGCGCGTCGCATCGTCTTTACCCCGGTGGGATTGAGCTGGCTGCAGGCCTTTGGCCAAGCCGTGGCGCAGGCTGAAGCCGAGTTCAAGGCCGCCGTCGGACCTGAGGTGGCCACCGTGGTGGCGATTGGCCTGGAGGCGTATGCTGCCTGAGAACCCGTGTTGGCACCGGCGTCGGGCTGATTCGACAGGCGCCGCCTAGAATGGACAAAAAAAAGAGTGCCGTCGCCGGCTTTCGCCCAGATTGGAGACAGACATGCGTATTCTGATTGTTGAAGATGACCAAGTCCTCGCCGATGGCCTGCTGCGCACGCTGCGCAGTTCGGGTGCAGCTGTCGATCACGTGGCCAGCGGGACCGAGGCCGACGCCGCACTCATGACCAACACCGAGTTCGATCTGGTGATTCTGGATCTGGGACTGCCCAAAATGCATGGCCTTGAGGTGCTGAAAAAACTGCGCGCGCGCGGTTCCTCCCTGCCAGTGCTGATCCTGACAGCAGCCGACAGCGTCGAAGAGCGCGTCAAAGGGCTGGACTATGGCGCCGACGATTACATGGCCAAGCCGTTCAGCCTGCAAGAGCTTGAAGCCCGCGTGCGCGCCCTGGGCCGGCGCGGCATGGGAACCGCCAGCAGCACGATCAAGCACGGGCCGTTGATCTACGACCAGTCGGGTCGCGTTGCCACCATCGACGGCGTCATGATCGAACTTTCGGCGCGCGAGTTGGGCCTGCTCGAGGTGCTGTTGCAGCGCGCCGGGCGCCTGGTTAGCAAAGACCAGTTGGTTGAACGCCTATGCGAATGGGGCGAAGAGGTCAGTAACAACGCGATCGAGGTCTACATCCACCGCTTGCGCAAGAAGATCGAAAAAGGACCGGTGCGCATCGCCACCGTGCGCGGCCTAGGCTATTGTCTGGAAAAAATCCCAGGGTGAACATCTTTCATCAGGAGCAGCGTTCGCTGTTCGGGGAAATCCTGGACTGGATGCTCACGCCGATGCTGCTGCTGTGGCCGATCAGCCTGGTGCTGACCTGGCTGGTTGCACAGAGCATCGCGGGCAAGCCGTTTGACCGGGCGCTCGAGTACAACGCCAGTGCGCTGGCGCAACTGGTCAGCGTCAGCAACAACCGGGTCCAGTTCAATCTGCCGCTGCCGGCGCGCGAACTGCTGCGCGCCGATGACTCCGACACGGTGTATTACCAGGTGCTGGGCGCGCAGGGCGAGTTTTTGAGCGGCGAGCATGATCTGCCCTTGCCGGCAATCGAGGAAAAGCCTTTCTTTGGTGAAGTCCGGCTACGCGATGCCGAAGTCCACGGCGTCGACGTCAAGATCGCCTACACCTGGGTCAAGCTGACATTGCCCAACGCCCGACCGGCGCTGGTCCAGGTGGCCGAAACGATGGAGAAACGATCCGTGTTGGCGACGGAAATTGTCAAGGGCGTGATGCTGCCGCAGTTCGTCATCCTGCCGCTGGCGGTGCTGCTGGTGTGGCTGGCCCTGGTGCAGGCCATCAAACCGCTGAACCGGCTCGAAGAGAGGATTCGCGCGCGCAAACCGGACGACCTGAGTCCGATCGATGCGCAGGCGGTTCCGCTGGAGGTCGTACCGCTGGTGTCTTCGGTCAATGACCTCCTGATGCGGCTCAAGGAGTCGATCGCCACGCAGAAGCGCTTCCTGGCCGATGCCGCGCACCAGCTCAAGACGCCGTTGGCCGGCCTGCGCATGCAGGCGGATCTGGCACAGCGCGAAGGTGCCAATACCGAGGAGCTCAAACAATCGCTGCGCCAGATCGGGCGCTCCAGCATCCGGGCCACGCACACGGTCAACCAGTTGCTGGCATTGGCGCGCGCCGAGAGCAGCGGCTCGGCGATGCCGCGCGTGAGCTGCGATCTGGCCGATCTCACTATCTCGGTGGTGCGCGATTGCGTGCCGCGCGCGATCGAAAAGCACATCGATCTGGGCTTCGAAGGCACGCAGCCGGGCGCCGATGGCGGGCGGCTCGCCGGCAACCCCACGCTGCTCAAGGAGTTGATCCGCAACCTGGTCGATAACGCCATCAACTACACGCCGTCAAGCACCGCGAAGCCCGGCGTGATCACGGCGCGCGTGCTGACCGATCCCTTTGGTAAGACGCTGGTGCTGCAGGTGGAAGACTCTGGCCCCGGTGTCCCCGTGGCCGAACGCGAGCTGATTTTCCAGCCGTTCTATCGCGCCTTGGGAACCGAAGTCGATGGCTCGGGCCTGGGCTTGCGCATCGTGATGGAGATCGCCTATCTGCACGACGCCACCGTAGCCGTGGAAGATACCCGTCCCGGACATCAACCGCCCGGTGCGCGGTTCAATGTGCGTTTTGTCGCCGAAGCCGGCAAGGAAGCAGTTTGAGTCCGCAGCGTGCGGTAATTCAGGCGGCGGTTGCCAAGTTGATCAAGGCGTTGTCAATCGTGGCTGCTGGCAGGCGTCTGATCGAGCAGTTGCACTTCCTGCGGCGATAGCAGGCGCAGTTCTTCCGGTCTGAGCTGTTGCTGCAGACGCTGCGGCTCGGTCTGCTGTTCCGGTGCCAGGCCCAGGCCGGCCAGCATGTCCTGGGACCAAGCGAAATACAGGCCGTTGAGCAGCACCAGAATCAGGACAAACAAGCGCAACATGGACACAGGCGGTTGAGGAGGGTGGATCAAGGCGCTGCTGCGCTCGGGCGCACGCTGACCTCGGCACTGCTGATGTTTTTGGGTCCCTGCGCGGTCAGCACCCGCAAGGCGCCGCTGCCGTCGACACCCTGTGCGATGCCGTTGGTGCTGTCGCTGAGCGTGACGCTCATGCCACCCAACGCATCGCGTGCATTGAACAAGGCCTGAAAGGGCCGGAAACCCTGCTGTTCGAACACCTTGATCGATTGCAGCAGAGCCGGGGCGACGCGCTGCAGGGCATGCGGCGCGTCGATCGCGGGCAGCAGTTCCTGCAGCCAGGCCGCTGGTGTCGTCAGCCCGGTGGCCTGCGGTTGTTGGATGTTGATGCCCACGCCCACCACCAGAAAGCGGCTACTACCGAGGCTGGCGGTCTCGATCAGTATCCCGGCCAGCTTGCGTCCATGCCACCAAATGTCGTTGGGCCACTTCAGGCGCAAATCGGGGTGCAGGCTTTGCGCGATGCTGACACCGACCGCCAGCGACAATCCGGACCAGTCTTGCGGTGCCAGTGGCAAGCCGAGGGAAAAAGTCAGCGCGCTCGCCGCCTCACCGCTGAGCCACTGGCGTCCGAGGCGACCACGGCCTGCGGTTTGCTGCTCGGCCACCAGCAGCGCCGGTTCGAGCCGGCCGGCGCGGGCGCGGCGCATCAGTTCGGTATTGGTCGAATCGATCTGGGCCATCACTTCAACGCCAAAGCCTGGCAGATTGGGGGCAACAGCCTCCCAGATCGTCTCAGCAGGCCAACGCGTCGGCGTGCCCATGGTCTTTCAGCGCTGGCCGCGCTTGGGGGCGAGCAGAGTGCCGCGACAATTCTTCGCGCCGCACCAGCATGGGTATTCGGCCTTGAGCTTGTGCGTGTAGCGCGCGTCGATGACCAGGCCATAGTCGTAGCTCAGTTCCTCGCCGGCCCGGATATTGCGCAGGGCTTTGATGAAGACGCGGCCGTCCTGTTCGTCGGCTTCGCAATTGGGTTCGCAGGCATGGTTGATCCAGCGTGACGAGTTGCCTCCCACCAGAGCATCGATGACGTGGGTCTCGCTGACGTGAAAATAGAACGTGTGATTCGGATCTTGCGGGTCGTGCGGATGGCGCTCCTGTGCTTCGGGCCAGCTGATGACCTCGCCCACGTACTCGATCAGGGTCTCGCCTTCGGCAATGTCCTGCAGCGCAAACACGCCCTTGCCGTGCACGCCGGAGCGGCGGGTTTGAATTCGACGACCGTTGTCGTAGGCGGGTTTTTTGGGCACGTCTGAAAAATTTGGTATGGTGAACTCGTATGGGCGCGTGTGTGCGCGCTCACGTGTAGGTGCGTGCGCCCGTGCGCCCGCGAGAACAGGGATTGTAGTCAGATGAAAAACGCAGTGGTCACGAAAACATTGGTCATAGCCGAGAAGCCTTCGGTTGCCCAGGACATTGTGCGGGCGCTCACGCCCATTGCCGGCAAGTTCGACAAGCACGACGAGCATTTCGAAAACGACACATACGTTGTCACCAGCGCCGTCGGCCACCTGCTGGAAATCCAGGCGCCCGAGGAATTCGATGTCAAGCGCGGCAAGTGGAGCTTTGCCCACCTGCCCGTGATCCCGCCGCACTTCGACGTCAAGCCGATGGACAAGACCAAGACGCGGCTCAACGCCATCGTCAAGCAGGCCAAGCGCAAGGACGTCGGCGCTTTCATCAATGCCTGCGATGCTGGGCGCGAGGGCGAGCTGATATTTCGCCTGATCCAGCAGTACAGCAAGGTCAAGCTGCCGGTGCAGCGCCTGTGGCTGCAGTCGATGACGCCGCAAGCCATTCGCGACGGCTTTGCCAGCCTGCGCAGCGACCAGCAGATGCTGCCGCTGGCCGATGCCGCACGCTGCCGCAGCGAGGCCGACTGGCTGGTGGGCATCAACGGCACGCGCGCCATGACCGCCTTCAACTCGCGCGACGGCGGCTTTTTCCTGACCACGGTCGGCCGCGTGCAGACGCCGACCCTGTCGGTGGTGGTGGAGCGCGAGGAAAAAATCCGCAAGTTCATCAGCCGCGACTATTGGGAGGTGCACGCCAGCTTCGCCGCCCAGGCCGGCGACTACAACGCCAAGTGGTTCGACCCCGCGTGGAAGCGCGCCGCTGCCAACGCCGCTGCCGGCAATGAGGAGATCGACGCCGAGCTCAGGGCCGATCGTGTCTGGAGCCAGCGCGAGGCCCAGGCCATTGCCGACGCCGTGCGCGGCAAGCCCGGCACGGTGACCGAGGAGAGCAAGCCCACGACCCAGGCGTCGCCGCTGCTGTTCGACCTGACCTCGCTGCAGCGCGAGGCCAACGGCAAGTTCGGCTTTTCGGCCAAAACCACGCTGTCGATCGCGCAAAGCCTGTACGAACGCCACAAGGCCCTGACCTACCCGCGTACCGATTCGCGTGCCCTGCCCGAAGACTACGTGCCGGTGGTCAAGCAGACCTTCGAGATGATCAGCGCGAGCAGCATGAAGCACCTGGCGCCGCACGCGCGCACCGCGCTAGAAGGCAACTACATCAGCAAGAGCAAACGCATTTTCGACAACGCTAAGGTAAGCGATCACTTTGCCATCATCCCGACGCTGCTGGCGCCGCACGGCCTGAGCGAGGCGGAACAGAAGATCTACGACCTGGTCGTGCGCCGCTTCATGGCGGTGTTCTTCCCGAGCGCCGAGTACCAGATCACGACACGCATCACAACCGTCTCACCCCACAATTTCAAGACCGAAGGCAAGGTGCTGGTCAAGCCTGGGTGGCTCGCCATCTACGGCAAGGAAGCCGCCGAAGAGGTCAAGGACGGCGACGAGAAGAGTCCGAGCAACCTGGTGCCGGTCAAGCCCGGCGAACAGGTCAAGGCCGAGGCCGTCGACCCCAAGGGTTTGAAAACGCGCCCGCCCGCGCGTTATACGGAAGCGACCTTGCTCGGCGCCATGGAGGGCGCGGGCAAGACCGTGGAAGACGACGAGCTGCGCGAGGCGATGCAGGAAAAAGGCCTGGGCACGCCGGCCACGCGATCGAGCATTATCGAAGGCCTGATCGCCGAAAAGTACATGTTGCGCGAGGGACGCGAGCTGATTCCCACGGCCAAGGCCTTCCAGTTGATGACGCTGCTGCGTGGCCTGGGTGTCGAGGAGCTCTCCAAGGCCGAGCTGACCGGCGAGTGGGAATACAAGCTGGCGCAGATGGAGCACGGCAAACTGAGCCGCGAGTCCTTCATGGCTGACATTGCCGCCATGACCGAGCGCATGGTCAGAAAAGCCAAGGAATACGATCGCGACACCGTTCCCGGGGACTACGCCACGCTGCAGGCCCCGTGCCCGAACTGCGGCGGCATCGTCAAGGAGAACTACCGGCGCTACACCTGCACCGGCAAGTCCGGCGCGGACGAGGGCTGCGGCTTCTCGTTCGGCAAGACGCCGGCCGGGCGCACATTCGAGGTGGCCGAGGTCGAGCAGTTCCTGCGCGATCGCAAGATCGGCCCGCTCGATGGTTTTCGCTCCAAGGCCGGCTGGCCCTTTACCGCCGAAATGATCATCAAGTTCGACGAGGAAACCAAGAACTACAAGCTCGAATTCGATTTCGGCGACGACAAGAAGGGCGAGGAGAGCGGCGAGCTGATCGACTTTAGCGCGCAACAATCACTGGGCACCTGCCCCAAGTGCGGCGCCGCCGTGTTCGAGCACGGAAAGAGCTACGTCTGCGAGAAATCGGTGCCGACGCTGGCGCAGCCGACGCCGAGCTGTGACTTCAAGAGCGGCCAGATCATTCTGCAGCAGCCCATCGGGCGCGAGCAGATGAGCAAGCTCTTGGCCACCGGCAAGACCGACATGCTCGACAAGTTCGTCTCCATGCGCACGCGGCGCGGTTTCAAGGCCATGCTGGCCTGGGACGCCGAAGCCGGCAAGGTCAACTTCGAGTTTGCGCCGAGCAAGTTCCCGCCGCGCAAGACCGCTGCCAAGACTTTTGCCGGCGCCGCTGCTAAGGCGGGTGCTGCGGTGAAGGTGGCAGCGAAAAAGGCAGCCGTCAAGAAGCCAGCCGTCAAGGTGGCCGCCAAGAAAGCAGTGGCCAAGACTGTCAAGGCCAAAGTGCCGCGCAAGACGACGGCCGGCACCGGCCTGCAGCCGAGCGCAGCGCTGGCCGCCGTGATCGGCGCCGAGGCAGTGGCACGGCCGCAGGTGATCAAGAAGCTGTGGGACTACATCAAGGCCAGCGGCCTGCAGGACGCGGCCAACAAGCGCGCCATCAATGCTGATGCCAAGCTGCTGCCGATCTTCGGCAAGCCTCAGATCACGATGTTCGAGCTGGCCGGAATCGTCGGCAAGCATTTGGCATAACATTGCTATTCTTCACCTAGGAGAGTGCCATGACGCAAACTGTTTCCACTGCCGGCTTCACGCTGTCGAGCCCGGAGATCAAGGCCGATGCCTTGATGGAGCAACGCTTCGAATACAACGGCTTCGGCTGTTCCGGTGAGAACAAATCGCCGGCGCTCAAGTGGCAGGGTGCGCCCGAGGGCACCAAGGCCTTTGCCGTCACCGTCTACGACCCCGACGCGCCATCCGGCTCCGGCTGGTGGCACTGGATCGTGATCAACATTCCGGCCGACGTGACGGAACTGGCGCCGAACGCCGGTGCCGAAGGCGGCGCCAACCTGCCCAAGGGCGCGCGCCATGTGCGCATCGACTACGGTGTCGCGGCCTGGGGCGGCGTTGCACCGCCGCCCGGCGACGCGCCGCACCGCTACATCTTCACTGTGCACGCGCTTAAAGACGTGCTCGACATCCCGCTTGACGCCACCGCCGCGCTGGCCGGCTTCATGATCAACGCCAACAGCCTGGGCAAGGCGACGTTCACGGCGCGCTACGGACGGTAGGAGTTTTACTCCGGCATCTGCCCGTCGATGTAATACCAGCGCCCGTCTTCGCGCACAAAGCGGCTGATCTCGTGTATGCGCTGGGCGCGTCCGCTGTCGCGGCAGCGTGCCACGAATTCCACCACACCGGCATCGCCTGACTGCTCGGCGTGGCGCACTTCCAGCCCCAGCCACTTGAGCGGCGAGAGTTCCAGTTCACCCGGCGCCGTGGCCGGGTGCCAGGTTGCTAGCAGGTAGTCGATCAGCCCGAGCACATAGGCGCTGTAGCGCGAGCGCATCAGGGCTTCGGGTGTCGGCGCGTGCCGGCCTTCGCTCAGACCCGCGTGCCACGCGCCGCAGCAGTCAACATAAGTCTGGCCGCTGCCGCAAGGGCAGGGCGTGTGCGCCGCGAGCTGATTTTTGGGTCGGGCGGCGACCCGCTGCTCAGCCATCACATCGGGATGCGAAACGCCTTCGACACCAGCGAGAAGGCCTGCGGGCTGTCCCACTCCTCGGCGCCGTAGTACTTGCCCAGCACCTTGCCTTTGGCGTCGATCAGCAGCGTAAGCGGCAGGCGCTCGGCGCCCAGCATGTTCTCCAGCAGCAGACGCTGGTCGATGAAATGGCTGAAGGTGGTGCCCGAGCGCTTCACAAAAGCCTTGGCCGCTTCCGGGTAGTCGTCGGTGGAGATGCCGATCACGGTGAACTGCTTGCCGAGCTTGCTGCGAGACAGGCGTTCGAGCGAGCCGATCTCCTGCCGGCACGGCCCGCACCAGCTGGCCCAGACGTTGATGATCAGCGGTCGGCCGCGAAACTCCGACAGCTTGCGCGACGGCCCCGACAAGCCCAGCATCGTGGCCTCGCGAAGCGTGCCGCCGATTTCAACCTCGCCCGGAGTTTTGGCAAAGGCCGACGGCGTTGCCAGCGCCAGACAAAGCAGCAAAAAAGAGAAGATCGATCGCATGGCCGGCAGTCTACCAGTCGGCAGATTCCCGCACCTTCACCCCCGCCTTGCCCGCTCGTACAGCGGCAACACCTTGGGCAGGTTGGCTTCGATCTCGGCGATGCGCGACTTGCCGGACGGGTGGGTGGAGAGCCACTGCGGTGGTGCACCTTTGCTGACGGCGCTCATCTTTTGCCACAGGCTGATGCCGGCGCGCGGGTCGTAGCCGGCGCGGGCGGCCAGTTCCATGCCGACCAGATCGGCTTCGCTCTCGTCCTCGCGGCTGAATTCGAGCGTCAGCAGATTGGCGCCGCCGCGCGCCAGGCCGTCCGTCAGGCGCGGGTCAATGCCAAAGACCCCGGCCACGACGGCGCCGCCGATGCGCGCCGCGCCCTGCGTGACGGCGCTCTTGCCCATGCGCTTGCGCGCGTGCTCGCGCAGCGCGTGTGCCACCTCGTGCCCCATCACCATCGCCACCTCGTCGTCGCTGAGCTTGAGTTGATTGAGGATGCCGGTGTAGAAGGCGATCTTGCCGCCGGGCATGCAGAAAGCATTGACCTGCCGGCTGCCGATCAGGTTGACCTCCCACTGCCAGTCGCGCGCCCGCGGGTTCCAGACCCCGGTGAAAGGAATGATGCGCTGGGCGATCGCGCGCAGGCGCTTGACCTGCGCGTTGTCCTTCGGGCCCAGCGCGTTCTGGGCTGAAGCCTGCTGCAGCAACTGGGCATATTGCTGCGTGGCCGAGCGCTCCACACTTTCGGCTGGCACCAGCTTGCTGAATGCCGAGTTGCCGCCGACGTCAACGCCCTCGCGTGCCAGGGCCGGCAACCAGGCAGCGGCGCATAGCGTCAGCGCCAGCAGCAGGCGGCGCAGGAAGGTGGCGTGGGTCGGGTTTGGCATCGTGGGCAGGAGGAGGCAGCGCGTATTATTGACGCATGACTCCAAGTGCCTCCGACACCGTACAAATCAAGCCCACGTGGCTGGCCACGTTCAAGGTTTACCTGGAGCCGCCCAGCCTGCGCATGCTGCTGCTGGGATTCTCAGCCGGGCTGCCGCTGCTGCTCGTGCTAGGCACGCTGAGTTTCTGGCTGCGCGAGGCCGGCATCGACCGCACCACCATCGGCTACCTGAGCTGGGTCGGCCTGGCCTACGCCTTCAAGTGGGTCTGGGCGCCGCTGGTGGACTGGCTGCCGATCCCGCTGCTGACGCGCTGGCTCGGTCGCCGGCGCAGCTGGCTGCTGCTGGCACAACTGGCGGTCATGGCGGGCCTAGTGGCGATGTCCTTCAACGACCCGCGCGTGGCGCTGAAGCCGGTGGTCTGGGGCGCGCTCTCGGTCGCCTTTGGGTCTGCCACGCAGGATATTGCGCTAGATGCCTTTCGCATCGAATCGGCCAACACCGACCGGCAGGCGGCGCTGGCCGCGGCCTACCAGACCGGCTACCGGCTGGCCATGATCTGGTCCGGCGCCGGCGTGCTGTGGCTGGCGGCGCGCTCTGAAGTGGTTGGACTCGCCGTGTACCAGCACAGCGCCTGGCAGACCGCCTACCTGGTGATGGCGGCGTCGATGTTGCTCGGCATGGTGACGGTGCTGCTGTCGCCTGAGCCGGGGCTGCGTGCCATGCCCAAGGCGAGGAATCTGGCCGAGTGGCTGCGCGGCGCCCTGATCGATCCGTTTGCCGATTTCCTGCGGCGCTATGGCGGACGGGCCGTGCTGATCCTGGCCCTGATCGCGGTCTACCGCATCAGCGATGTGGTGATGGGCATCATGGCCAATCCGTTCTATGTCGACATGGGTTACACCAAGGACGAGGTGGCGGCGGTGACCAAGATCTACGGTGTCATCATGACGCTGGCTGGCGCCTTCATCGGCGGCGCCATGTCGTTGCGGCTCGGGGTGATGCGCGTGCTGATGCTCGGCGCGGTGCTCAGCGCGGCGAGCAATCTGCTGTTTGCCTGGCTCTTCACACGCGGCCACGATGTGAGCTCGTTGATCTTCGTGATCTCGGCTGACAACCTCTCCAGCGGCATTGCCTCGGCGGCGTTCATCGCATATCTGTCGAGCTTGACAAATCTCAACTACTCGGCAACCCAATACGCCATATTCAGTTCCGTGATGCTACTTGCCCCCAAATTTCTGGCGGGTTATTCGGGCCGTTATGTCGATGCTTTCGGTTACCAAAACTTCTTCTGTGCAACGGCCCTGCTGGGCGTTCCGGTGCTGCTGCTGGTGTGGCTGGCATCCAGGAACAAGAACACCTAGCGCAGTCTTTGCGCTGGCGCTGCAGTAGCGCCAGTTGGCGGGCCGGGTCATGTTGCAGGACGCCAGCATTTCCAACGACGTCCCGGCTTGGTCCGGCGTAGCGCAAGGCCTGCTGAGGCTGGCACCGGAGGTCTGCGCATGAACGCGCGCAACTTGGCACTGGCTGTGTGCGAGCAGGGGCAGGGCGTTCCGCTGGGCGCCAGTTGCCTGAGGTTGCAAGGGCGTGAAGAGGTCAACTTTGCCGTTCATTCGCGCGACGCCGAACGCGTGCAAGTTGGCCACTTTGACGAGAGCGGCTTGCAGGCATTCGCGCGATGGAGTCTGTCGGGGCGCACCGGCTCGGTCTGGCATGGCTTTGTGCCCGGCATCACCTGCGGGCAGTTCTTCGGGCTGCGCGCCGATGGCCCTTACCGGCCAGCCAGCGGACAACGATTCAATCCAGCCAAATTGCTGATGGACCCCTTTGCCCGTGCGCTCGAGGGATCGACCGACCTCTGCCGGGAGACTGGCGAGGTGTCGTCGTCCAAGCCGCTGGCGTTGGTGCAGATCGTGGCACCGTCCGGTGCCGCGCTTGACCTTTCAATTGTTCATGAGGTGTGCGATGCGAAACGGTGATTCGCGTCAACCGGTGCGACAGACGATTGCACTGGTGCTGGCAGGCGGGCGCGGCGCCCGGCTGCACGGTCTGACCGAGCATTGCGCCAAGCCCGCGGTGTACTTCGGCGGCAAGTTCCGCATCGTCGATTTCGTTCTTTCGAACTGCATGAATTCCGGCCTGCACCGCATCGGTGTGTTGACGCAGTACCAGTCGCACGGCCTGCTGCGCCACCTGCAGCATGGCTGGTCGTTCCTGCGCAACGAGTTCAACGAGTTCATCGATCTGCTGCCGGCGCAGCAGCGCATCGACGACGAGTTGTGGTACCGCGGAACGGCCGACGCGGTGTTCCAGAATCTGGACCTGCTGCGCAGTTACCGGCCGAAATACGTCCTGATCCTGGCCGGCGACCATGTCTACAAGATGGATTTCGCCAATTTGATCGAAGACCATGTGGCCCAGGGTGGCCAGTGCACCGTCGCCTGCATTGAGGTGCCACTGGCGCAGGCGCATGCCTTTGGGGTGATGACGGTAGATGCCGCTCGGAGTATCACGGGCTTTGAGGAAAAGCCAGGCCAGCCGCAGCCGATGCCGGGCAAGCCGGGTTTCGCGCTGGCCAGCATGGGCGTTTATGTTTTCAACGCCGACTATCTTTTTGCCGCGCTCAAGGCCGATTTCGGCGCGGTGTCCTCAGAACACGACTTCGGCAAGGACCTGATTCCGGCCGTGGTGGCGCGCGGGGAGGCGGTGGCGCATCCGTTCGAGCTATCCTGCGTAAAGACCAGCCCGCAGGCGCCGGCCTATTGGCGCGACGTCGGCACCGTCGACGCCTACTGGTCCACCAACATCGACCTGACGGCGACGATTCCCGAGCTCGACCTGTACGATCAGGAGTGGCCGATCTGGACCTGCCAGGACACCTTGCCGCCGGCGAAATTTGTCTTTGATGACGATGGCCGGCGCGGCATGGCGGTCGATTCGCTGGTCGCGGGCGGCTGCATCGTGTCGGGCTCGCTGGTGCGGCGCTCGGTGCTGTTCACGGGCTCGCACATACAGTCGTACAGCCGTGTCGAAGAATGCGTCGTCCTGCCTAGGGCCGATATCGGTCAGCGCTGCCACTTGCGCAAGGTGGTGGTCGACGAGGGCTGCCATATTCCCGACGGAATGACCATCGGTTTCGACGCGGTCGACGACGCCCGGCGTTTTTATCGCAGTCCGGACGGCGTGGTGCTCGTCACCAGCGCCATGCTCAATGCGCTCGAGACGAGCGACAGCGCTTGCTGTGAAGCGCGCAGTGCTGCGCCGGACCCTGTTTGGTGAAGGAGTGAGCATGCCCCTGAATGTTCCCTTTGAATACGACCGTCCCAGCAACACGGTGGAAGCCCTGCGCCTGTCGATCTCGAACCGGCTGGTCTATGCGGTCGGCAAGGACCTGCGCACGGCAAGCCAGCACGACTGGCTGTCTGCTGTGACGCATGCGGTGCGCGACCGCCTCATGAACAGCTGGCGCGAATCGCTGGCCCGCACCGACGAGCAGGACGCCAAGCAGGTGTACTACCTGTCGCTGGAGTTCCTGATCGGGCGTTCGCTGGTCAACGCCATGTTGGCCGCCGACATCTTTGAGCCGGTGCGCCAGGCCTGCGCGCTACTCGGCGCCGACTTCGACGCCCTGATCGAACTCGAGCCCGACGCCGGTCTGGGCAATGGCGGCCTCGGCCGGTTGGCCGCCTGCTTCCTGGACTCGATGGCGACACTGGGGCTGCCCGGTCGCGGCTACGGCATCCGCTATGAGTTCGGCATGTTCAGGCAGGGCATCGTGGACGGCCAGCAGGTCGAAACTCCGGACTACTGGCTGGCCAATGGTTATCCGTGGGAGTTCATGCGCCCGGAGTCGAGCTACATCGTGCACTTCGGCGGGCGTCTGGCCATGCAGGACGGCCGCGCGCAATGGCTCGACACCGAGGATGTGATCGCCACCGCCTACGACAACCCGATGCCAGGCGGTGCCCTGCGCAGTGTCGTAACCTTGCGCTTGTGGTCTGCGCGCGCTTGCGGCGGGGTCAATCTGGCCGCATTCAACCAAGGCGATTACATCCATGCCGTGGAGGCGAAAAATCAGTCGGAGAATGTCTCGCGGGTGCTGTACCCGGACGACCACACCGAGCACGGGCGCGAATTGCGCCTGCGCCAGGAGTACTTCTTTGTAAGCGCCTCGCTGCAGGATATTCTGCAGCACCATGCGCGCGCTCACCTGGGTTTCATGCAGTTGGCCGACAAGGTGGCGATCCACCTCAATGACACGCACCCGGCGCTGGCGATTCCGGAGTTGATGCGTCTGCTGGTGGACGAGCACCAGCTCGACTGGGAAAGCGCCTGGGGCCTATGCACGCGGCTTTTTTTCTACACCAACCACACGCTGATGGAAGAGGCGCTCGAGACCTGGCCGGTCGAACTGCTCGCTCGCGTGCTGCCGCGACATCTGGGCATCATCTACGACATCAACGCCCGCTTCCTGACCGAGGTGCATCAACGCTTTCCTGATGACAACACCCTGCTGCGCCGCGTATCGCTGATCGAGGAGCGAGGTGTGCGCCGCGTGCGCATGGCGCACCTCTCGGTGCTCGCCAGCCACAAGGTCAATGGCGTCTCGGCCCTGCACAGCGCGCTGATGGCGGAGACCCTGTTCTCCGATTTTTCGCGGCTTTATCCGGAGCGCTTTTGTAACAAGACCAATGGCATCAGCCCGCGGCGCTGGCTCTCGCAGGCGAACCCGTCGCTCGCGCACTTGATCGATAGCCGCATCGGGAGCGGCTGGCGCGGCGACCTGACGCAGTTGTCGCGTCTGCGCGAACTCGCCAACGAGTCCGAGTTTCAGAGCGCCTTCCGATTGGCCAAGCAGCAGAACAAGTCGCGCCTCGCCGACCTGATTGCGCGCAGCACGGGCGTAAACGTCAATCCGCAGAGCCTTTTTGACGTGCAGGCCAAGCGGATGCACGAGTACAAGCGCCAGCTGCTCAACGTGCTGCACGTCATCACGCGCTACCACCGCATACTGGCTCAGCCGCAAGCCAACTGGGTGCCGCGCACCGTCATCTTCGCCGGCAAGGCGGCATCGGCCTACTACATGGCCAAGCTGACGATCCGGTTGATCCACGACCTGGCGCGCGTGATCAACAACGATGCGCGCATTGGTAACCAGTTGAGGGTCGTTTTCATACCCGATTACCGGGTCTCGCTGGCCGAGATCATCATTCCGGGCGCCGACCTGTCGGAGCAAATTTCGACCGCCGGCACCGAAGCCTCGGGGACCGGCAATATGAAGTTCGCGCTCAATGGCGCACTGACCATCGGCACCTGGGACGGCGCCAATATCGAGATCACGGAACAGGTCGGGGCGGACAACGTCTTCATCTTCGGCAACCGGATCGAGAGAGTCACCGAACTGCGGGCCTGCGGCTACCAGCCGCGACATATCTACGAGGAAAACTTCGATCTCAAGTCGGCCATTGACCGCCTGGCCGAAGGAGCCTTCTCGCCCGGCGAACCGAATCGCTACAGCGACGTGGTCAACGCCCTGCTCGATTCCGATCACTACCAGCTGCTGGCCGATTACGCCGATTACGCTGCCTGCCAGGACCGGGTCGATACGCTGTACCGCCGGCCCTCGGCCTGGACGCGCAGTGCGATTCTGAATGTCGCCGGCATGGGGTATTTCTCCTCGGATCGTGCGATCCGGGAATATGCCAGCGAGATCTGGGCAATCGAACCGCTGCGCGCGCCGCCTTTGTTGTAGGCCGCCTGGTGCCGCGCTGGTTCTTCGTTTCCCTTCGCATTTACCAAACTTTACAGTCGCTGCAAGCGCTTGCGCAGGCGCTGCCGTAGACTGCCACCATGAGCCAGCATTTGTTGATGATTGAAGATGACGCCCGCTTGGCGCAGATGGTGGGCGAATACTTGGGCCAGTCCGGTTTCGAGGTCAGTCATGCCGGTGACGGGCACAGCGGCCTGAGCGCCGTGCAGAGCGCCCCGCCCGATCTGGTGATCCTCGACCTGATGTTGCCTGACATGGACGGGCTCGAAGTCTGCCGACGCATACGCGCGATGTCGGGTGCGCGAGCCCAGGTGCCGGTGCTGATGTTGACCGCCAAGGGCGATCCGATGGACCGCATCATCGGGCTCGAAATCGGTGCCGACGACTACCTGCCCAAACCTTTCGAGCCGCGCGAGCTGCTGGCGCGGATTCGGGCAGTCTTGCGCCGGCGGGTCAAGGGTGCGCCCGAGATCGGCAAGCAGTTGCGCTTCGGCTCGCTTGAAATTGATCGTGATGCACGCGTCGTCAGCGTTGCCGGCCAGCCCTGCGACCTGACGTCCTACCAGTTTGACCTACTGGTGGCCTTGGCCGAGCGCGCCGGCCGGGTTCTGACGCGTGACCAGATCATGGAAGCGGCGCGGGGTCGTGAACTCGATGCCTTCGACCGCTCGATCGATGTGCATATGGGCCGCATTCGCGCCGCGATCGAGGCCGATCCCAAGGAGCCCAAACGCATCCTCACGGTGCGTGGCGTCGGCTATGTCTTTGCGCGTCAGCAAGACTGAGATCGCGTTCGTTTATTTCCACACTGACAGGTTCCCAGGTATGTTTCTCAAACGCCTGTATGCGCGCATCTGGTTGGCCGTTGTGCTGGCGGTGGCAGTGCTCACCTTTCTGGTGGCCTGGGCCTGGCGATTGACGGTCGAGCCGCCGCTGCGCGATGTCGTCATCCGCAATGAGGCCGGGCAGATCATTGGTAATGGCCACAGCCGGCGCCGGCGCCCGCCCGGCGCCAACATCGCGGTCCAACCTTCCGGCGAGCCGCAGGCGCAGGCGCCATCGTTTGGGTTGCAGGAAGACCCGAATGGTTACGGACCCGAGTTTGTGGTGCTGATGCGCGACGGTCAAATCGTTCACATGCAACTGCCGCGTCCGCCGCGCTCGCCCTGGAATCTTGCACCTTTCGGTTTTTTCTGGACCCTGACGTTGGTGGCGGTGGCGGTGGCGCTGGCCACCTACCCGATCATCCGCAAACTCACCCGCCGCCTCGAACTGTTGCAGAACGGCGTTGAAAAATGGGGCGAAGGCGATCTTTCCGTGCGTGTCGCCGAGACCGGACAGGACGAAGTCGCATTTTTGGCCCGACGCTTCAACCATGCTGCCGAGCGCGTCGAAAACCTCGTCAAATCCCATGAAACCTTGCTGGCCTCGCAAAAGTCGCTGCTCGCCAATGCGTCGCACGAACTGCGCTCGCCCCTGACCCGGATCCGGATGGGGATGGAGCTGATGGGCTCGCAATCGTCGCCCACCTTCAAGAATGAAATCTCACGCAACATCGCCGAGCTTGACCAGTTGATCGAGGAAATCCTGCTGGCCAGTCGGCTCGACGCGCGCGAGGCCGATCTGGGCACCATCGAATCGGTTGATCTGATCGGGCTGGCGGCCGAGGAATGCGCGCGCGCCGGGGCCGAGCTGATCATCGAGGCGTCGCAGGATGGGCAATCCGCAGCCGCGGCTTCCCTGCCCGTGCAGGGCGTGACCAAGCTGCTGCGCCGGGTGATGCGCAACCTGCTGGAGAATGCGCGCCGCCACGCCGCGGGCGATATCAGCGTGACGCTCGACAAATCTGGTGCCTACGCCGTTATCCGGGTCTGTGATCATGGGCCTGGCGTTCCGGAGGCGTTGCGTGAGCGCATTTTCGAACCCTTTTACCGTCTGCCCGGGGCCACCGAGCGCGATGGCGGTGTCGGCTTGGGCTTGGCACTGGTGAAATCGATCACCCTGCGCCATGGTGGCAACGTTTCGTGCCAGAACCGCCCCGAAGGCGGGGCCTGTTTTATTGTTGAGTTGCCGCTGGCGGCCGAGCGCAAGGCCTGAAATCGGGGGAAACCTGCGGTTTTCTTGCAAAATAGGGCTCAATACCCCCTTTTTGGGGATAGCCTAACGACTCCGGGCTGGCTAAAGTTACCCTAGCTGCTGTCACACAGTGATCGCGCGATTGGACAGGGGTCAACAAACAAAAGGCTTCAAGCCCCCACAACTGACGCTTCCATCGTGCACCCGTTATTGGGATGTTTGCTAAGTCACCTTCGGGTGGCTTCTTTTTTGCTCGCCCGTGACGCTGGCGCTTGCAGAAGCGCGCTCATGGCCTAAGCCGCGCGACGCTTTGCAGCACCATGGTGGGCGTGATGCCCGTCAGGCAGCGTGTATGACCGAGCGGGCAGACACGCTCGAAGCACGGCGCGCAGTCCAGGGCGGGGCGGAAATCGGGATCAGTCTTGAGCCACAGTACGGCGGCGTTGGCATTCAGGGGCGGCGTGTGCAGCGGACTGCTGGAGCCGAACACGGCGACCTGCGGCACGCTAAAGGCAGCGGCTACGTGCATCAGGCCCGAGTCGTTGCTGATGACGCTGCGGGCGGCGGCGATGGCGGCAAAAGCCTGGGTCAGCGTCGTCGTTCCTGCCAGATTTAGGCACTTGCCCGGTGTTTTCGCATTCGCGCTCGCTGCGATCTCCTCGCACAAGGACGCCTCCTTGGCCGAGCCCAGCAGCACAACGCCGCGGTCGAGCTGCCGTGCCAGCTCGGCGTAGTGTGCGGTGGGCCAACGCTTGGCGGGCCCGTATTCGGCCCCCGGTGCCAACACGTCGTAGCCCCCGCGCTGCAGGCCCATTTCGCGCAGGGCCTGGTCAACGTCATCTGCCTTGAGCTGCAACTGCGGCCGGTCTTCGCTGAAGTCGGTGTCACCGCTGAGCGCCGAGTAGAACGCGACCATGGCCGGGCGCCTGTCTTTGGGCGGATTCTTCAGCCGGTGCGTCAGCAGGCCGATGCGCGCCTCGCCCAGGTAGCCGACGCGTTTCGGAATGCTGGCCAGAAACGGCAACAGCGCGCTTTTGAGGGAATTGGGACAGATGTAGGCGATCTCGAAGCGGCCTTCGAGCTGGTGCGCTAGGCTTCGGCGCGCCTTGAACTGCAGGCCGCCATGGGCAAACGGGAACTCGATCACCTCGGCCACCTGCGGCATGGCCCGATAGACCGGGGCCACCCATGGTAGCGCGCCGACCGTGAGGCGCTCGCCGCGACCGGCGAGCCGGCGCATGAGCGGCTCGGTCATCACCGCGTCCCCAATCCATTGGGGTGCGATGACCAGGGAGCGCAAGTCAGAAGCCAACGGGCTTCAATGCCCGGCGAAGTGCTCGCCGTCCTTGAGCTTGTAAACGGTGCTGCAATAAGGGCACTTGGCTTGGCCGCTATGGGCCACGTCGAGGTAGACCTTGGGGTGACTGTTCCAGAGCTGCATGTCGGCCTTGGTGTTGGGGCAGTAGACGCCGCCCTGATGGTTCAGGTCTGTGGCCAGTAGTTCGATAGTCGCGTTGCTCATGATGTTCCTATGGATGTTTCGCTTTGCCGGTGCGCTATCAGACCTTGGTCAGCCAGTGCGCGTACCGCGGATTCTTGCCATTGACGATGTCGAAGAATGCGCTCTGGATCTTTTCGGTGATCGGGCCGCGCGAGCCGCTCCCGAGTTCGATACGGTCAAGTTCCCGGATCGGTGTCACTTCAGCCGCGGTGCCGCTGAAAAACGCTTCGTCGCTGATATAGATTTCGTCGCGCGTTATGCGCTTCTGGACCACTTCAAGCCCGAGGTCCTTGCAGATGTGAAGCACCGTGTTGCGGGTAATGCCGTTCAAGGCGCCGGCCGAAAGATCGGGCGTGTAGACCACACCATCCTTCACGATGAACACGTTTTCCCCGGCCCCCTCGCTTACAAAACCGCTGGCGTCAAGCAGCATGGCTTCGTCGTAACCTTCTTCGGTCACTTCCATATTCGCCAGGATCGAATTCGTGTAATTGCTCACTGCCTTGGCCTGCGTCATTGTGATGTTGACGTGGTGGCGCGTGTAACTCGAAATCTTGACCCGGATACCGCGCTTCATGCCTTCTTCACCGAGGTAGGCGCCCCAGGGCCAGGCCGCCACCATCAGATGGATGGTATTGCCGCGCGGGCTCACGCCCAGTTTCTTGTCGCCAATCCAGACGAGCGGGCGCAGGTAGCAGGATTCGAGATTGTTCTCGCGTACAACGGCTCGTTGCGCTTCGTTTACCTGTTCCTTGGTGAACGGGATCTGCATGCGCAGGATCTTGGCGCTGTTGAACAGGCGGTCGGTGTGTTCTGCGAGCCGGAAAATGGCCGTGCCGTCGACCGTGTTGTAGGCGCGCACGCCCTCAAAGGCACCGCAGCCATAGTGCAGGGTGTGGCTCAGGACGTGAATCTTGGCTTCGCGCCAGTCCACCATCTGGCCGTCCATCCAGATTTTGCCGTCGCGGTCCGACATCGAGGGGGGAGAGGCGCTCATGTTTGATTCCTTTTCAAGTGGGGCGGGCAGAATCGGCTCGCATCGACTGGTGTCAATCTGCCATGCAAAGTCGTGATTTTACGAGTCTTGGTGCGGGTTCGATCCGACGGGCGCTTCGTCGGTTGCGCCCGGCCGAACCAGGTCCCATTTTTTGAGCTTGCCGTTGTGGAATTCGCAGGTGACATGCGACTGTGTGCCGTCGGTCCAGCGAAAGAGCTCGGGCTGGCTGTCCCTCTGGCTTCTGAGCTCGCCCAGCGCGCGGGTCATGGCCACCATGTGCATCAGTGTCACGCCGGGTCGGAGTTTGGCATTGAGCATGACTGCGCTGTCGACAAAACCGATCGGGCGGTTCGCCGCGCGCTTGAGGATCTGCATCATGCGCGTGAAATGCAGCAGCAGCCACATCACCAGGGCACCCGTGGCGACGGCGACGCCGCTCCAACCGGCATAGCGATGGGCGGCGATCAACAACAGCGCACTGAAAAGCGGAACACCAAATCTTTGAAGTTGCATGCCCCGATTCTGACCGAGCTCGCCGGGCTCGGTCAGAGCCGATGGCGCTGCGGCTCAGCTTGGTGCGGGTATTCACAATGTGCATGGCATCTCCTAGGCCGCCGATGGTATGGAGCGCAAATTTAGCAACCCTTCACATGGACCGGATCCGCTGCCGCGCACTGTCGCCGTGTGTCGCCCGATCGCCGAGCCGGTCCGTCAGAACCCGAAGCCTTGTTGACAGTTATCAACCCCGGTGGGGTCATGGGATTGGCCGGGCGCGGCGCACGCGTTATTCTTCACCCGATGGTAATGAAGTGTTGGTAGAAATTTCTTTGTATCAGGAGCAGATTATGAGAACAAGTCATCTGACATTGATCGGCGGTTTGTTGTTCGCGGTCATGGGTTCGGCGGCGATGGCCCAGATCGCCATGACACCCAAGGCCCAGTACGCTGCGGACAGCAAGGCGGCACAGACCCGCTATGCGGCGGACAAGAAACTTTGCGACGACGAGACGTCGTCCGCGGCACGCCTGCAATGCCGGCGCGATGCCAAGTCCGAGTACGACAAGGCGGTTGCCAGCGCCAAGGCGCAACTGGCGGCAGCCACGCCGGCCAGCGCGACGCCATCATCCAAGGCGGTCTGCGCCGATTGTGGCAAGGTGACGTCGGTCACCGAAACCGAAAGGAAAGGCGAAGGCAGTCCGGTCGGCCTAATCGCCGGGGGCGTTGCCGGTGCCTTGCTCGGTAATCAGGTCGGCGGTGGCAGCGGCAAGAGCCTGGCCACGATCGCGGGTGCAGCGGGTGGCGCTTATGCCGGCAAGAAGGTGGAAGAAAAAATGAACACGCACAAGGTGTGGACCGTGCAAGTGCGCTATGAGGACGGGCGAACCCAGCAATTCGAATTCAACGAAAACCCGGGACTGCGTACGGGTGATCTGGTGAAGAACTCGGGCAACAGCGTCGTGCGCTATTGACCGGCAACGGCCTGCACATCAAGTACACGCTCACGAGAGACTGCGCACGACCTCCATCGCCTGCTCGACGCGCTCCACAGCGTGGATGGTCAGACCCTCGATCGGTTTCTTCGGCGCATTGGCTTTGGGCACCAACGCCACGCTGAAGCCCAGCTTGGCGGCCTCCTTCAATCGTTCCTGACCACGCGGTGCCGGGCGCACCTCGCCAGCGAGGCCGACCTCGCCAAAGGCGAAGAAGCCTTTGGGTAGTGGCTTGCCGCGCAAACTCGACGTAATGGCCAGCAGCACTGCCAGATCGGCGGCCGGCTCACTGATGCGTACGCCACCGACGGCGTTGACGAACACGTCCTGGTCCATGCAAGCGACGCCGGCATGGCGGTGCAGCACGGCCAGCAGCATGGCTAGGCGATCCCGGTCCAGACCCACGCTCAGGCGTCGGGGTGATGGGCCGCCGCTGTCGACCAGCGCCTGTATCTCGACCAGCATCGGGCGCGTGCCTTCCAGCGTGACCATGACGCAACTGCCGCTCACCGGCTCGGCATGCTGGCTCAGGAAAATCGCGCTCGGGTTGGAGACGCCTTTGAGACCTTTCTCGGTCATGGCAAAGACGCCGATCTCGTTGACCGCGCCAAAGCGGTTCTTGATCGCGCGCACCAGCCGGAAACTGCTGTGCGTGTCGCCCTCGAAGTACAGCACCGTGTCGACCATGTGCTCGAGCACGCGCGGCCCGGCCAGCGCGCCTTCCTTGGTGACGTGTCCCACGAGCACGATGGCTACACCGCTGGCTTTGGCCGCTCGCGTCAGGTGCGCCGCGCATTCGCGCACCTGCGCCACCGAGCCCGGTGCCGATGTCAGTTGATCGGAATAGACGGTCTGTATCGAATCGATGACCGCGATGTCGGGCTGCCTGGCTTCCAATGTGGCGAGGATTTTTTCCAGCTGGATTTCGGCCAGTACCTTGACTTGGCTGTTGTTCAATCCCAGGCGGCGCGCACGCAGCGCCACCTGGGCGCCGCTCTCCTCACCGGTCACGTACAAGGTGCTCTGGCCGCTGCGTTGCAGCGAGTCCAGCGCCTGCAACAGTAGCGTGGACTTGCCGATGCCGGGGTCGCCGCCAATCAGCACGACGCCGCCTTCGACCATGCCGCCGCCCAGCACACGGTCGAGTTCCTCATGTCCGGTTGGCGTGCGCGCCATGTCCACCACATCGATGTCGCCCAGGGTCGCCACCTCTGCCGTCTTGGCCAGCGAGGCGAAGCGATTCTTGGCCGGGGTCGTGCTTTCGGGAAGCGACTCGATCAGTGTGTTCCAGGCGCTGCAGGCTGGGCATTTGCCGAGCCATTTCGGACTGGTGCCGCCGCATTCCGAGCAGACGTAAACGGTTCTTTCCTTGGCCATATTCAATCGTTCGAGATGCCGCTGGCCACGTGGCCAGAGGGCACATGGCGCGAGGCGGAATCGACGTGGCCGGTCTGGTCGTCGAAAAAGAAATCGGGCTCGAACTCGCGCAGGAACTCGCCCTTGGGCAGGCCGCCCAGGAACATCGCTTCATCGACCTCGATGTTCCAGTCCATCAGCGTGCGAATCGCTCGCTCGTGCGCTGGTGCGCTGCGTGCCGTCACCAGCGCGGTGCGGATGCGCATGCTCGGCGTGCCTTCCTTCTGCAGGCGTTGCAGGGCGGCCAGCAGTGGCTTGAACGGGCCGGCCAGCAGCGGTTGGTGCGCCTTTTCGGATTCGTGCTTCTGAAACGCGCTCAGCCCCTGCGCCTGGTAGACGCGCTCGGCCTCGTCGCTGAACAGCACTGCGTCGCCATCGAAGGCAATGCGCACTTCGTTCGGATAGGCGTCGCCCGCATGAGCCGACTGTGGATAGACCTGCGCCGCCGGCACGCCGGCGTCCAGCGCCGCGCGCACGTCGCTCAGGTGCGTGCTCAGAAACAGGTTGGCGTGCAGCGGCTTTAGGTAGCGCCAGGGGGGCTGCCCGCGCGTGAAACTGCCGCGCTCGATCGGCAGGCCGTAGTGCCGCGCCGAGCGGAACACGCGCATGCCCGAGACCGGATCGTTGCGCGAGAGGATCACGACTTCCACAGGCTCGCGGCCAGCTGCTGCGTCTTGGTTGAATGCGAGCAACTTTTTTACGAGAGAAAAGGCGACGCCGGGCTTGGCTGGCGCGTCTAGACGTTCCAGTTGCAGCGCCATGTAGGCGCGGTCGTCGGTCTGCTCGAAGACCTTGTTTTCTTCCTCGAAGTCAAACAGGGCGCGCGACGAGATCGCGACCACCAGCTTGCCGTCCAGGGATGCGCTCATGTCTGCAGGAACATCCGGTAGACCGGATTGCTGGTTTCCTCGACGCAGGGGTAACCGAGCGTGACGAGGAACTTGTCGAAGGCGGCGTTGTCGGCCGGCGGCACTTGAAGTCCGACCAGGATGCGTCCGTAGTCAGCGCCCTGATTGCGGTAATGAAACAAGCTGATGTTCCAGCCCGGGCGCATCAGGTTCAGAAACTTGAGCAGTGCGCCGGGCCGCTCGGGAAAGACAAAGCGTAGCAGGCGCTCGTCCTGCGCCAGCTTGGAGGCACCACCCACCATGTGGCGGATGTGCTCCTTGGCCAGTTCGTCGTGCGTCAGGTCCAGGGCACCGAAGCCGTGGCGCGCGAGATTGGCGGCGATCTTGACCGACTCACCCTTGCCGTGTGTGGTCAGGCCGACGAAGACGTGGGCGCGCTGCTGGTCGCTGATGCGGTAGTTGAACTCGGTCACGTTGCGTGGGCCGCCGGGCAGATTGCCGATAAGTTCGCACAGGCGTCGAAAGCTGCCGCGTTCCTCCGCCAGGGTGATGGCGAACAGGGCTTCGCGTTCCTCGCCCACCTCGGCGCGCTCAGCGACGAAGCGCAGGCGGTCGAAATTCATGTTGGCGCCGCACAGGATGGCGGCGTAGGTCTCGCCCTTGGTCTTGTGACTGGCTACGTACTGCTTGATCGCCGCGACGGCCAGCGCGCCGGCCGGCTCGACGATGCTGCGGGTATCCACGAACACGTCCTTGATCGCGGCGCAGACGGCGTCGGTGTCGACGACGATGAACTCGTCGATCAGCTTGCGCGCGCTACGGAAGGTCTCTTCGCCTACCAGCTTGACCGCCGTGCCGTCGGAGAACAGCCCGACGTCGGCGAGCGTCACGCGCTTGTTGGCTGACACCGATTGCATGAAGGCGTCCGAGTCGTTCATCTGCACGCCAATGACCTTGATCTCCGGGCGCAGCGCCTTGATGTAGTTGGCCACGCCGGTGATCAGGCCGCCGCCGCCGATGGCCACGAACACGGCGTCGAGCCGGTTCGAACCCAGCCCCTGCAACTGGCGCAGAATCTCCATCGCGATCGTGCCCTGTCCGGCGATCACGTCCGGGTCGTCAAACGGATGGACAAAGGTCAGTCCCTGCTTTTTTTCCAGCATCGCAGCGTGGTTGTAGGCGTCGGAATAGCTGTCGCCGTGCAGCACCACTTCGCCGCCAAAGGCGCGCACGGCGTCGATCTTGAGCTGCGGTGTGGTGGTCGGCATCACGATAACGGCGCGCGTGCCGAGCTTGTGCGCGCTCAAGGCCACGCCCTGCGCGTGGTTGCCGGCCGAGGCGCAGATCACGCCTTTCTTCAGCTGCTCAGGGCTAAGCTGCGCCATCTTGTTGTAGGCGCCGCGCAGCTTGAAGCTGTGCACCGCCTGCTGGTCTTCGCGCTTGAGCAGCACTGTGTTGTGCAGGCGCCGGCTCAAGCCCTTGGCCGGCTCCAGAGGCGTCTCGACCGCCACGTCATAGACGCGAGCGGTCAGGATCTTTTTCAGGTAGTCGGCGGGTTTCAGATGTGGGGTCTTCATGGAGACCCAATGATAAGCGCCGCGACAGCAGCGACAATGCCTGCTTTTAAGGCAAGGGATAAGGGTCACCATGGAATGCACAGTCAGTTGGACCGGCGCGTTGGCCACGCGCTCCGGCATGGGTTTTGTCGCCGAGACCGGCAGCGGCCACGTTTTGGTGATGGACGGCGCGCCGGACGCGGACAAACCTGAGAACGGCGGCCTCAATCTGGCGCCGCGTCCGCTCGAAACCGTGCTGGCCGGCACCGGCGGCTGCACTGCCTATGACGTGGTGCTGATACTTAAGCGCGGCCGGCACAAAGTGACGGGCTGCTCGGTCAAGCTCACGGCCGAGCGCGCCGAGGTCGATCCCAAGGTCTTCACGCGCATCAATATGCACTTCACCGTCACCGGCCAAGGCATTCCGGCCATCGCGGTGGAGCGTGCCATCGCCATGAGCCACGAGAAATACTGCTCGGCCAGCATCATGCTGGCCAAGACGGCACGGATCACGACCAGTTTCGAGTTGCTGGAGCCGTAGTTGTCATCCCGGACCCGATCTGGGATCCATGGATTGCGGGTGCTTACAAGTGGGACTAGATTCGGTGGGCGACTGTTGTCATCACCTTGGCCGCCATGGTCATCAGGCCCTTGACCGCTTGTGGCAGATCCGCCGCACCGGCCTTTTGCGCGTCAAGCGCGTGACGTGCCTCGTCATCCTTCATTTGCGCGACGATGGCGCGTGATGCGTGGTCATTGGCGGGCAATAACGTCAGGTGACTGTCCAAATGCGCTTCCACCTGGTTTTCGGTCTCCACCACAAAGCCCAGACTGATCGGATCGCCGAGCCGGCCGGCCAGCAGTCCGAGCCCGAAGGCGGCGCCATACCAGAGCGGATTGAGAAGCGACTTGCGCTGGCCCAGTTCTGCCAGGCGCTGTTCGGTCCAGGCCAGGTGATCCGTTTCTTCGTGACTGGCGCGTGTGAAATGGGCACGCAACGCCTCGTTGCGGGTGGCAAAGGCCTGTGCTGTGTACAGCGCCTGGGCGCAGACCTCGCCGACATGGTTGACGCGCATCAGCGCGCCCGATTGCGCCTTTTCGGCATCCGACAGCTCGGTGCTCTGGCCGGCCAGCGTCGGGCAGGCCTGGCTGGCGCGCGGCGTGGCAAACAGGGTGCGCAGGGCGGCGTCGGCGGTTCTTAGAAGGGAGTCCATGGGGTGATTGTAAAACGCCGGGCCCGCTGGACCTGTGGGACCGAGGGTTTGCCAGCGGCTCGATCACAGGGTGATGGCTGCCTATAGCGTATGTTGCAGCCTCACAACGAAAAGGCCCGCTTTGCCTAAGTTTACCGACGTTTTCTTTGCCAAGCATGTCGGCCTCTGGTTCAATCTGCCTAGCTTCCTGAAAAGGAGGTTGGCCCGGGGCCCGAGACCCTATCGAACCGGAGCCTTATGTTTAACCTTGGAGTAATTCTGATATGAAAAAAACCCTCGTAGCTCTGGCTGCCCTGGCTGCCACCGGCGCCTTCGCACAATCCACCGTGTCCATCTGGGGCGCAGTTGACGCTTCCTATAACTATGCCAGCGCTGATCTGGCCAGCGGCAATCAAACC
>TBL_comb47_HYPODRAFT_10000142_pt1 | contig 90474 bp, 79 predicted proteins | sample TroBogypolimnion_40_FD_10682 | JGI IMG/M metagenome (IMG submission 10682) | reverse complement strand
GGTAGCTGTTGAAAATAAATTTACACTCCCTCAATTCCTTACCGCTATCTGCCAGAAAACCGGTGTCAGCTCTAACCTTTGGAAAAATAAAAAACTTGACCTTAAAGTTTTTACAGCAGTGGTTTTCTCCGAATTAGGCAAAAGGAAAAGAACCCATGAATCAGTTTAGATCTCCCTCCGCTGCCGGCTATTTCTACCCCGGCTCTAAAGATAAACTGAATCAGCAGATTGAATTATTATTCCGCGATACTTCTACAAATAATACATTTGGGAAGATATCCGGACTGGTTGCACCGCATGCTGGTTATATTTACTCCGGGAAAACCGCAGCTTTCGCATATAACACCATCAGAGAAAGGAATTACAATAATGTAATTATTATTTCTCCAAGCCATAGGGAATATTTTGAAGGCAGCTGTGTCTATAATGGCGATGGATATATTACCCCCCTCGGTACTCTTGAAGTGAATAAAGAACTTGCAGATAAATTAACGCTAGGCAGTAAAACAATATTTCAGGGATTGAAAGGACACGGCCGGGAACATGGCATCGAAGTCCACCTTCCCTTCCTTCAGTTCATGTTTCCTGAATTCAAAATTATACCAGTGGTTATGGGAGACCAGTCAGAATTAAATATCAATGAGCTTGCAGATAAAATAGCAGGCATTCTTGATGACAAGACTCTGGTCGTAGCCAGTTCCGATCTCTCTCATTTCTATCCCCGTTATTTGGCAAATGAACTTGATTCGATAGTCGCAAAAAGAATCAGCGATTATGATTATGAGGGCCTTCTGTATGATCTTGAACATAAAAAATGTGAAGCCTGCGGCGGCGGCCCAATCGTAGTTATGATGAAATCATTAAACTTAATTAATAACAAAAATTCACTTGTCCTCCACAGAAGCGATTCCGGTGATACAACCGGAGATATCAACGAGGTTGTCGGTTACCTTTCCGCAGCCATATACAATTAATGAAATTCACTAAAAAAGATCCCATTGTAATTATTGGCGCCGGTAAAATATCATGGTCAATTGCTCCCGCACTCCAGCATGCCGGATATAAAATCATCTCCATTATAAGCAGGGACATTAAAGATGCTGAAAAACTTGCGTATGCTTTAAATATAAAAAACTTTTCCGGAGATATTACCTCCGTTAAAACAAAAAAAGGAATATTTATTCTCTCTGTTCCCGATAACGAGATTAAACCCGTTGCAGATAAACTTGCAAAATTAAATCTTGATTTCCCTAACTCCCTTTTTATCCATCTCTCAGGTTCTCAGGATATCTCTCAATTAAAATCCCTCAGCAAGAAAAAAGCGCATACTTCTTCATTCCATATAATGCAGACGTTCCCCTCAAAGAAAACAAGAAATATAAAAAACTCATTCTCTTCGATTGAAACTGCCTCGGATAATGCATCGGATTATTTATTTGGATTGGCAAAAGATCTGATATTAAATCCATTCAGACTTAATTCTGCCGATAAGGTAAACTATCACCTCGCAGGAGTATATGCCTCTAATTTTATTAACGCTGTTCTGTTTCAAAGCCAAAAATTGGCAGACATGATAAACATTAAAGACCATTCATATAACGATATATTTGCTCCCCTTCTGTTATCAACTATAAAGAACATAATTAAATCAGGACCCGTTCAGGCGCTCTCAGGACCCATTGAAAGAGGCGATCCTGATACAATCAGGAAACACATAAAGTCACTTAAACAGTCATCCGGTAAAAATACTGAAGCACTGCTCTCATATATATCATTATCTTTAATTCTTATTAAGGCAGCAGCAGAAAAATCCGGTTGCCTTAACAAAGGCCAGGTCGAAATAAAAGAAATACTAGAGAAATCATTATCTGAATTATAATCTTCTGTATGGATCGCCGAAAGCGGGGGTTGTTACCTGACGAGGTAGTCTATTTATTTTATAAGGTTCTTTGTGTAAGTTCCACCATCTGTTTATTTTTGTAATTATATATTAGTAGGACTAACAATGACAACATTAACACCGCCGGAAACCAAATTCTTCCCGGATGACTCTATAGAAAAAAAAGTCTATAACCTTGTAGATCAATTCAGTGAGTATTTACCGGTAGTTAACGACAGGAACAGGCTTGGATTCTCCCTTTATAAATATGTAGTTGGTGAAGGAGATGAACCGGCAATACTTGTTAAATCAACAAAAGTAAAGATTGAAGGAATCACTCCCGAAGAACTGGCAAAAAGACTCAGCATTGAAATTCGAAAGATCAAAAGCGAAATCAAATAAATAATACTTTTCTTGCGCAAAGAAAAGTACGGAAAATATTCTTAGTGAAACCAAGAATATTTTAGCTCGCCCTTATCAGTTCCTGGTCTTTATACTGTAACTGATACAGCTTATAATATATCCCCCTTTTCGCAAGAAGTTCCTGATGGTTCCCCGACTCACGAATTTCCCCTTTATGCATTACAATAATATTATCAGCATTCTGAATTGTCGATAACCTGTGTGCAATAACTATAGCCGTCCGCCCGATAAGCAATTTCTCAATTGCCCTCTGAATCAGTATTTCAGTTTCAGTATCGATAGACGAAGTCGCCTCATCAAGAATCAGCACCTGCGGATCATATGCCAGAGCCCGCGCAAATGAAAGAAGCTGCTTCTGTCCCACACTAAGAGTTGCCCCTCTCTCTTTGACTATTTCATCATACTTATCCGGAAGCTGCTCTATAAATTTATCCGCTCCTACAAGCTTTGCCGATTCCACTATTTTCTCAAATGGAATATTCTCGTTGTTCATGCTGATGTTCGATTTAATCGTCCCAGAAAAAAGATACACATCCTGCAGTACGATTGAAATATATTTCCGCAATTCCTCCTTGTCCACATCCTTAATATTATGACCGTCAATAAGTATTGATCCCTTATTAATATCATAAAACCTTGAAAGAATGCTTATAATGCTTGTCTTCCCGGCTCCAGTTGCTCCTACTATTGCAACAGTCTCCCCGGGATTAATCTTAAACGAAATATTCTTCAGAACATAATCTTCTGTGTTATATGCAAACCAGACATCCTTAAACTCAATCTCTCCCTTAATCCTCGGCAGTTTAACAGGCACTTCAGGATTCAGAATGAAAGTTTCATTATCAAGCAGTTTGAATATTCTCTCAGATGACGCCATCGCCGTCTGCATTATATTATACTTCTCTGATAAATCACGTATCGGCCTGAAGAACATTTCCATAAGTTGTATAAACGCAACCAGCACTCCTATGGTCAGCGACTTATGCAGTACTTCCCCGCCCCCGTACCATATAATTAAACCGAATGCCAGCGATCCCAGGAACTCAACTCCCGGATAGAATATAGCATAATAAAAAATCGACTTTATATTCGATACCCTGTTGTCCGCATTAATCTCTGAAAATCTTTTCAGTTCATCTTTTTCTTTATGGAATATCTGCACAACATTTATTCCTGTTATATGCTCCTGCATATAGGAATTAAGCCGCGCTAAATGGAACCTCACTTCCCGGTAACTCTCCCTTACCTTTTTACGGAATAGAAATGTGCTGTAAACCAGAACCGGCATAACCGACAATGTTACAAGTGTCAGCCTGATATCCATGGCAAACATGAACACTAGTATAAAAATTATTATAAAGATATCACTGAAGACCATTATTATTCCCGATGAGAATAATTCATTCAGCGATTCAACATCATTTGTAACTCTTGTAACTACACGCCCTATAGGTGTCTTGTCATAATATTTCAGCGCCAGTTTCTGTGTATGCGCAAATAACTGCACACGCAGATCGTAGATTGTCTTCTGCCCCAATAACTGAGTATAATAAGTCAGATAATACTGCATAGCCGATTGAAACAGCAGCGAAAATATCATCAGAATACTTACCCACATCAGTCCGGTGAAATTTCCTTTTGCAATGTATTTATCAACCGCAATCTGCGTCAGCAAAGGTCTTATTGGTCCCAATGCAGCTACTATCACAGTCATTAATATTGCAAGCACCACATATTTTCTATACGGTCTTATATAATAAAGAAGCCGCTTCATCAGCTTTGAATCGTATGCTTTCCCTAATATTTCATCATCGCTGCTATAATCGTTCGCCATAATTTCTTCTTATGATAATTCTTCTAATTCTTTCTCAAGTAATTGTTTGTAATAAAGGTCGGTATAAATACCGCCAACTTTTATCAGTTCTTCATGTGTCCCTTTTTCAGCAATGGCGCCTTCAGATAACACAATTATTACATCTGCATCCTTTACTGTGGATATCCTGTGACTGATAATTAAACTAGTCCTGTTCTTCATGAACTCTTTCAGGTTCCGTAAAATTATTTCCTCAGTATGAGTATCAACCGCGGAAAATGAATCATCAAGTATAAGTATCGCAGGATCAATTGCCAGCGACCTTGCCAGTGATGCCCTTTGCTTCTGCCCGCCTGAAAGTGTAATACCTCTCTCTCCCATAATGGTATCAAATCCTTTTGGGAAAGACTCCACATCTTTATTAAAATTGGCAATCCGTGAAACTTCCATTACTCTTTCCTTGCCGATATCCCTTCTGCCGTATGAAATATTATTCTCAATGGTATCTGAAAACAAAAACGATTCCTGCTGCACAAATCCAATGCTCGTCCTTAATGATTCAAGCGGCAGTTTTTTTATATTCACACCGTCTATCAATACTTCACCTTCCGTTACATCATACATTCTTGGAATCAGGTTGATGAATGAAGTTTTACCCGATCCGGTGTAGCCCATTACAGCAATAGTCTGTCCCTGTTCAATTTTCAGGTTGATGTCTTTCAATATATAAGGCGAATTCTCTCCGTACCTGAATGACACATTTTTGAATTCTATCTTTCCGTTTACTTTCTTAATGCTGTAGTCAGTTTCATTGGTTTCAGTTATCTCATACGGCTCTGCAAATATTTTATTTAACCGCTTCATGCTTGCCTCTCCCTGCTGAATAATATTTATCACCCAGCCGAAAGCAATTACCGGCCATATAAGCATTCCAAGGTACATCAGCAAAGCAGTTACATCTCCTAACCCGATCTGCTTATTAATTATCATTACTCCGCCTATCCAGATAACTATAATAATCGATAACCCAGTTATCAGAAATAGTATAGGCATGAACAATGCCTGGACTTTTATCATATCCATATTTCTGTCTAAATACTGGCGGCTCAGTATTTTAAATAAACCAATCTCTCCATCCTCACGCACATATGATTTTACAACCCTTATGCCAGCATAGTTCTCCTGCGCTTTAGTTGTAAGCTCTGAAAACTTCTCCTGTATAAGAGTAAACTTTTCATGAATAAGTTTTCCTACTCTATAAACAGCATAGGATAAGATCGGCAGCGGAATGAGCGCATAAATAGTCAGAGAAACATTTAACGAAAGCATCAGCCAAATACAGTAAATCAAACGGATAATTGTATCTATGGAGTACATTACGGCAGGACCGATAAAATTCCTCACTGCGCTTATATCATTAGTGGCATGTGCCATAATGTTTCCGGTTGAGTTATTCTGGAAATATCTTAACGGAAGAAGTTGTATATGTTTCCAGAAATCAAATCTCAGATCGTATTCAATTTCCCTTGATACAACTATTATAGTCTGCCTTATATAAAACCGGAAAACCCCCGCAAATAATGATGCCCCTGCAATCATCATTGCTGTCTTAAAAAGGAAAACAGTCGAAGGTGTTGCTTTCTGAATTTCATTTATGCCGTTCTTCAATAACAGCGGCACATAAACTGCCCCTGCATTTGAAAGTAAAATAAAAATGAAGCCCCAGAACAGCTTCACCTTATAAACAGCGAAATATTTCTTTAACGTATATAGGTTTTTCATATCTCAATCTAATCCATTCTATTTTCCCCCTTCGTATAGGGGGTCTCCAAAACATTTGTCCTACTTCTCTCTCATTGTCATTCGGCACTCTCTTTTTGTCATTCTGAAGGAGCGCAGCGACTGAAGAATCTATTCACTTTCACAATCTTACAAATAATAAAATTAACCCCGAAAACCGTGTGAGTTACATCTATTCTATTACTTCAAATCCAGTGTATTTCTGCAATACTTTTGGTACAATAATTTTTCCCTCAGGAGTCTGATAATTCTCCAGAATTGATACCATCAATCTGCTTGTAGCAAGACCGCTTCCGTTAAGTGTATGCACCAGTTCAGGTTTCTTTGTTTTCTCATTCCTGAACCTGATGTTCGCTCTTCTTGCCTGGAAACTCTCAAAGTTACTGCATGATGAAGCTTCCAACCACTTGTTCTCTGCAGGCGACCAAGTCTCAATATCATAACACTTAGCGGCAGAAAAGCTCAAATCCCCGGTACACAGCAATAAAAGCCTGTAAGGTATTTGAAGCTGCTGAAGTATATCCTCCGCATCACCGACTAACTTTTCAAGTTCATCGTACGAAGTCTCCGGCTTAACAAATTTAACCATCTCAACTTTATTGAACTGATGCACGCGTAAGAATCCCTTTGAGTCTTTGCCGTATGAACCTGCTTCCCTTCTGAAACATGCGGAATATCCAACATATTTTACCGGCAGGTCTGCTTCATTTAATATTTCATTGCGGTGAATATTTGTAACGGGAACTTCTGCTGTAGGAATAAGGTACAGATCATCCTTCTCCATAAAATACATATCATCTTCCATCTTCGGAAGCTGACCGGTTCCCCTCATTGATTCTTTGTTTGCAAGGAACGGAGGAAATATTTCCGAGTAGCCATGCTTGTTAATATGCGTGTCAATCATAAAATTAATTAACGCTCTCTCTAAAGTAGCGCCCTTCCCCATATATAAAGGAAATCCCGAGCCGGATATTTTAGCTCCTCTTTCAAAATCAAGTATCTTCAGTTTTTTGCCAAGTTCAACATGATCCAATACCTTCTCATCATGCTCAAATGTAAAACCATCAGGTATCCATGCTTTTGTTTCAACATTATCTTCAGCCGATTTACCAACAGGTACTGATTCATGCGGAAGATTAGGAATATACATTAGTATATTTGTAAGCTTCTCCTCAACTTCTGCAAGCAGTAAATCATTTTGTGTTATCTTGTCAGATAATAATTTCATCTCTGCCAAAAGACTTGTTGCGTCTCCGCCTGCTTTCTTAATCTGCGGCACCTGGGCAGATCCGGAATTCCTTTTTGCCTTTAACTCTTCGGTCTCGGTAATCAAGTCTCTTCTTTTAAGATCAAGTTCAAGGACTTCATCAAACCTGTCCTTCTCATTCTTGTTAATGATCCCTTGTCTTGCCTTCTCCGGATTCTCTCTAATATATTTTATATCTAACATAAATCTCCTATAATTAATTACTTTGCTATTGTCATTCTGAAGGAGCGAAGGATTCTTCACTTCGTTCAGAATAACATTTGTAATACTTATTTCACCACAATATTAAATATCTTATTCGGCACAAAAATCTCCTTAACTATCTCCTTCCCTTCAAGATGTTTTGCTGTCTTCTCATCCTTAATAACCAATTCCCTTACTGCCTCTTTGGTACTGTTATTCGGCACCTCAATTGTATTCCGCAGTTTCCCGTTGACCTGAACAGCTATATTAACATTCTCCTCAATCAAAGCAGCGCTGTCAAACTCAAACCATATCGGGTTTTCAAATAACGACTTATCATTCCCTATCATCTGCCAGCATTCTTCTGATAGATGAGGCGCCACTGGTCCAAGTAAAATAGCATACCGCCTTAATATATATGCCTGCATTTCTTTTGAACATTTATCAATTACTTTCAGTTCATTTAACAGTTCCATCAATGAAGCAATTGCCGTATTGAACCTGAAGTTATTTATCTCATCATCAAACTTCTTAATAGTCTGATTCATTTTCTTGTAAACCGCTTTCTCTTCAGGTGATAGTGAAGTTAAATCAAAAAGTTTAACATCCCTTACGCCATTCAGTATTCCGGTAAACCTGCTGAACAGTTCATATGTCCTCTGAACAAAACGGTCAGTACCGGATATTCCTTTATCACTCCAGTCGCCGCCTAATTCATATGGTCCCATGAACATCAGATATAAACGGAAAACATCAGAGCCGTACTGCAAGGTAAAATTATCAGGATTAACTACATTGCCCTTCGACTTCGACATCTTAGCGCCCTGGTTCGTTATCGTTCCCTGGTGTATCAAATGACTGAATGGTTCATCCGAAGATGTTAATCCAATATCCCTTATAAACTTATGTATGAACCTCGCGTACAATAAATGCATTGTCGCATGTTCCGCTCCGCCGACATACATATCAACCGGAGTCCATTTATCAGCCCTCTCCTTATTGAAAGGTGCATCCTTATACTTAGGATCAGGATAACGGAAATAATACCATGATGAATCCACAAAAGTATCCATCGTATCAGGATCTCTCTTCGCATCTTCATTGCATACAGGGCATTTAACATTAATAAATTTCTTATTCGCAGCTAATGGTGATTCGCCTGCAGGTTTGAATTCCACATCATATGGAAGTTCAACCGGAAGATCTTTCTCTGGTACAGGCACCTCGCCGCATTTAGGACAATGTATAATCGGAATAGGTGTCCCCCAGTAGCGCTGTCTTGATATCAGCCAGTCTCTTAATTTATAATTTGTCTTCCCTGCTCCCTGTCCATTCTTCTCAAGATAGGCAGTAATCTTTTTAATACCTTCATCTGAATCCACACCGTTATACTCACCGGAATTAATCATTTTACCCGATTCAGTAAATGCTTCTGTCAGTTCAGCTTTCTCATCTGTCCCTTCCTGATAAATAACTTTTCTTATTCCAAGATTAAACTTCTTCGCAAACTCAAAATCTCTCTCATCATGTCCCGGCACTGCCATTACGCAACCGGTTCCATAGGTATTAAGGACATAATCAGCAGTCCAAATTGGAACAACTTCGCCATTCATTGGATTGATTGCATTAGCTCCGATAGGGACGCCTGTTTTTTCTTTTACAGTAGATGTTCTCTCAATTTCAGTAAGCAGTCTCACGGAATCTTTATATTTATTAACTCCTTCAACATGATCAGCGGCAGTTAATTTCTTAACAAGTTCATTTTCTGGTGCAAGCACAACATAGGTTACTCCGAATAATGTATCGGGACGTGTAGTAAAAACTTTAATAACTTCATCCGATCCCTGAACCTTAAAAATAACTTCAGTGCCTGTACTCTTCCCTATCCAGTTGCGCTGCATTGATTTTGTTTTCTCAGGCCATGTAATTGTATCCAACCCTGCCAACAGTTGTTCGGCATAATCTGTAATCTTAAAGAACCATTGTGTAAGATTTTTCTGAATAACAGCATGACCGCATCTTTCACAGGTGCCGTCTGCCAAGACCTGTTCATTCGCAAGGACTGTCTGATCATTGGGGCACCAGTTAACAGGGGCGTTTTTCCGGTATGCCAGTCCCTTCTTGTAAAGTTGAAGAAACAACCACTGGTTCCATTTATAGTATTCGGGCGCGCAGGTCATAAGTTCGGCATTCCAGTCATACATGCATCCCATTTTCATTAGCTGAGCGCGGATGTCTGCAATATTTATCATCGTGCTGTCTTTAGGATGAATGCCTGTCTTTATAGCATAATTTTCAGCAGGTAATCCGAATGCATCATAACCGATTGGTTCAAAGACATTAAATCCTTTCAGTTTCTTATACCTTGCCCATGAATCAGTAGGACCGTAATTATACCAGTGCCCAATATGAAGTTTTGATCCGGAAGGATAAATAAACATTACAAGTGTATATAATTTCTTTGCAGCATCGTCCAGGTTGGTTTCACTAACTTTATTGTCAGTCCAGTAGTTCTGCCATTTAGATTCTATTTCAGAAAAGGGATATCTCATTTCACAGTCACAAATTATATGGAAAAGTACAAAAATACCTAAAACTGAGGGTAATTCAAACGAAAGGTTGGCTTTGAGTTTAGTCAAATTAAATTATAAGTTTATAATGGTTTATAAATATTATTAATACTGCCTTGCAGTATCGGCTTAAAAATAAGAATTGGGTGATGGCATGAAAGTTTATTACAGCGCATTTTTATTATTAGTCCTGTTTTTAGTACATCCCAAAATGGTTTATCCGCAATGGGTTCCTTCTGCTTCCCCCGATGCATCCCACTTTACCGTATTCAATTCTACCTATTTATTTGCTGATGCAGGTGAAGAAGGCGTATACCGCTATAATCTCAAGAATTGGAGTTTATTAAATAATGGCATTACAGGATATATTTTTTGTATGACCATATCCGGAAATAATATATTTGCAGGCGGCAATGGTTTATTTCGATCCACTAATTTTGGAACGAACTGGACATCTGTAAATAACGGCCTTACTGATAGCGCTGATGTTTATTGTCTAACCTCTATTGGAACAAATATTTTTGCAGGCACATTCTTCGGTGGCGTTTTTATTTCAACTAATAACGGCGATCTCTGGACTCCGGTTAACAATGGACTGCCCTCGGCTAGTCTCATTCAATTTGCAGTAAACGGAACAAATTTATTTGCAGCAATGGGTAATGGCTCTGTATATCTATCTACTGATTACGGAACTAATTGGATTGAAAAAAGTAATGGTTTGGATGGCGGCGTTGCTATTAGTACAATTGCTTCCTATGGAACAAATATGCTGCTGGGTTCCGGGCAGGGCGTTTCTATTTCGACCGATTATGGCGACAACTGGACTCAAATAAATAACGGACTTATTGATGCAGGTTATATCCGCTGTTTTGCTGTTTACAATAATACTATATTCGCCGGCATCCAGGGTGACGGTTTCTTCTATTCAACAAATAGCGGAGCTGATTGGATTCAGGATAATAATGGAATATCCGGCCTTAATTCAATGGATATGCACTGCCTCGCGATCATGGGAAGTAATATTATTATTGGCGGTTATTATCAGATCTGGAAACGCCCTCTGTCTCAGGTTACTTCGGCTGCTAATGATATAATAAGCACCCCTCATGAATATTCTCTTAATCAAAACTACCCGAATCCGTTTAATCCAAACACTAAAATTTCATATAGCTTAAAAGAAAATGGACATGTAAAAATAATGGTTTATGATGTATTGGGATCTCTTGTCAGGGTTCTGGTAGACGAAACAAAAGAACCCGGTAATTACGAAACAGATTTTAATGCTAAAGGACTTGCAAGCGGTGTATATTTGTACAAAATTGATGTAACCGGCAAAAATAATGTTTCCATATTCTCTGGTTTGAAGAAAGCTCTTTTGCTTAAATAAATTATAAAAGTTAACTGCCCATCATTATTGATGGCTTATTGGTTTTAAAGGAATTCATATAAAAAATGAAGTTGACCGGCATCCCCCTTCTCATTTTTATTTCTTGCTTATTATGCGGTTCTGTATATCCCCAGAACTGGTTTAGTCTGCCTACCTGGTGGGAAGTTACAGTCAAAGGCGGCATCTATAATATTGAAACTGCCGACGTAAACAGGGACGGCCACCCTGACATCATTTCAGGTAATTTCAATGATACCTATGTCTGGTTTGGAGGAGCTGCATTACTTGACTCTACTGTAGATCTTGTATACAAGGGCAGATGCCTTGCAATTACAGATTTTAACGGGGATGGAATACCAGATATGATCACAATGCATTTTACCAGTTACGATTCGGCAAGGTGGGATTATAACGGTGACCTACTTTTCTATTATGGAAAAAAGACGGGCCAATATCTATTTGATACAGTACCAGATTATTCCATTCCGCTGCCTACTTTGTATCCGACTCTTGAACAATTCTCAATGGGAACATTTAAACCTGGAATCAGGACAGGAGACTTGAATCATGATGGGAAAATGGATTTAATATTTAGCTCAAATACATGGCCTGGAAGAGGAATCCTTGTAGGCAAGTTATATATTTATTTGGGGAAAGATATTCCATCAAATTCACCAGATTTTAATATTGAACCTAATTGGCCTAGAGGATATAATTTCGGTGAATATTTTGAGGTTGGCGATATTAATGGAGACGGATATGATGATCTTTTAATAAGTCAGCAAGTTTTATCTCCCCATGCTCCCACATTTGATAGCCTGGCGATTTTATATCTTTATTATGGCGGTCCAAATCAGACTTATGACATTAATAATCCTTCTTTTTTATATAAATCATATACTAATTCAAACACAAGAGCAGCTAATTGGTTTCTAAACCGATTTTCATTAGACGACATAAATTGTGATGGATATAAGGATCTTGTGGTTTGGCGTGAAGACTATAAACCAGATAGTGTCACAGCAGTCCATTTTGGAAAACCGGGATATAATGGTTTTGATACTATTCCTGATTTGAAACTTAAAAACTGGGATCCGGAAACTAAAACAAGTCTAGGAGGAGGAGTTTCTCAAAATATTGGCGACTATAATTCGGATGGATATGATGACTTTATTTTCAATGGTGCTGGAGAGACATTCTATCTGATGTTAGGCGGACCCCATATTAGTAATAATAATCCATATGGGGTAAGGGGTGATCATGATGCTGACCAAGAATTTCCCTATAAAGCGGTATCAGCTGGAGACCAGTCAGGATACGGAAGAAATGATTTTATAGGATGTATTTATTCTGATGAAATTGGATGGGGGCATATTTTAATGTTTATAGGAGATCCGTGGATTAAAACTGGTGTTAGGCAGGAAAAGGATTCACTTAATAACGCTGAAAATATAATTACCGTTTTCCCAAACCCGTTTAATTCACAGACAACAATAAAATATTCATTAAGGAAAAGTGGTAATGTTAACCTGAAATTATATAATTCAATCGGTCAGGAGATAATGCAGTTAAAGAATGAATTTGAAACAGCCGGCTCCCATGAAATTAAATTTACTAATGATAAGCTCCCCAGCGGAATATATTTTCTAACATTAAACGATGAAGGCAAAACTACAACTCAAAAACTAGTATTAACTAAATGAGCCAAATAAATAGTTTCATTTAGAATTCTCATTCACGGGAAATGAATGAGAGGCCTTAATTCTCAATCGGGAGAAAAAATGAATAGTTTTGAAATATGCTGAGTATGGAAAATAACCAAATTTAATTGGCATAGATTTGGTTATTTATTATTGAAACATAAGCTATATATGTTCCTACATAAATTTTGGCCTTATAATTGAAAATCATATGCCATTATGGCAGAACGATACGCCATTAACAACCATCCTTAATTAAACCCCTCAAATTGAATCTGGCCTGTAACTGACCAGTGACTGACCTATATGTGGCCTCGGAATATAGGAAGTATATAGGAGGAATAAAGGAACGATAATATTGGAGTAATCCCGATGGATTGCTTCATTAACATTTAATATTCTTACATTTTCATTTTTTAGTAATGTTACGATCATTTTTAGTAACGTTACTATATCTTTTTAATCGACATGTTATTACGTTATTACTAATTCGTTACAGATTTAATAGTCCTGCTTTTGTTGTGGAATGGTACAAATACTATGATTTCGTTACAGCCAATTTCTACAAGCTAGTTAACTAATTATTTCATGATCTTAAGGGCTTAATATGAAAAACATAATCGTTCCTTTGTTCGTATTATTCAGCACCTGTTTATTTGCTCAGGAAAATGAACATGTGCGGATGTTCTCAACAGTAAAAATTGGTTTCCTTGCAGGAATTAACTTTTCAGATCAATCAGGCAGCTCATTTGTTTTGGAAGGGAAAACAAATTTAACACCAAACCTTAATTTGAAACTTTCATTAGGTTACTCAGTAATAAACAAAAAGGAGGGCTATACCGTTCAAACTTATCAACATGAGGTGTTTACTAATTATGACAAATATGCGACCGAATCATATACCTTAGAAAAATTAAATTATGATGTTTTTCCTATATCTCTTGGTTTAGAATATTATTTTTCCCGCAATGTATTTTCTCCGTATGCATTATTGGAGGCAGGGTATAACTTTTCAAATGTTCATCAAGAACGGTCAGGTGCGTATATAGGCTTTGCTGGTTATTACGATACTTTTGATCAATTGCCTTCCGCCTATAAAGGAGCAGCACCTTGGATTTCAACTGATAATCCTTACCGTATCGCTGTTGGTGTAGGTACAACATATAAAGTGACATCCTTTATCAACCTGGATGTTCGCTATGTATTTCAACATAATAATTCGATAGCAAATACTCATCAAATCATGTTAGGTATAAACATCTAAAATTTTCTTTATTAATATTTCTTGTTAACTATTTTACTATCAGTGAAACATAAATAGTAAATGTTTTTTACATTAAAAGACCGGCAAAATCTATATTTGGTTTATCCCTTTCCCTTATTGGGAACACTTTTATTAAAATTAGAAATTATATGAAATTAGGGGCAAAAATTGTTTTCACTGTTCCATTATTGATAAATAATATAATATTTCATACGTTAACTTTATCATTTGAATGATTTATTGGTTTTTACGGAGTTCATATAAAAAATGAAGTTGACCGGCATCCCCCTTCTCATTTTTATTTCTTGCTTATTATGCAATTCTGTATATCCCCAGAACTGGTTTAGTCTGCCTACCTGGTGGGAAGTTACAGTCAAAGGCGGCATCTATAACATTGAAACTGCCGACGTAAACAGGGACGGCCACCTTGACATCATTTCAGGTAATTTCAATGATACCTATGTCTGGTTTGGAGGAGCTGCATTACTTGACTCTACTGTAGATCTTGTATACAAGGGCAGATGCCTCGCAATTACAGATTATAACGGGGATGGAATACCAGATATGATCACAATGCATTTCACCAGTTACGATTCGGCAAGGTGGGATTATAACGGTGACCTACTTTTCTATTATGGTAAAAAGACCGGCCAATATCTTTTTGACACAGTTCCTGATTATTCTATTCCATTACCAACTTTATATCCCACACAAGAAAATTTTTCTTTCGGATATAATAAACCAGGTATACGGATTGGTGATCTGAATAATGATGGTAAAATGGATTTAATATTTAATTCGGAACATTGGCCTGTTGGTGGAAGTGATAGAGGTAAAATTTACATTTATCTTGGTAAAGATATTCCATCATCTTCACCGGACTTTAGTATAGAGCCAATTTGGCATAGAGGAGATCATTTTTCATTATATTATGAAGTGGGAGATATTAATGGAGATCATTATGATGATCTATTAATTAGCCAACAAGTTACCTCATCAATTGCTCCAACTTATGATAGTCTTGCTTTATTGTATATCTTTTATGGCGGAGCAAACCAAACTTATGATATAAATAATCCATCAATATTTTATAAATCAAATACAAATTCAAATACAAAATATGCTGACTGGTTCCTCTATCGATTTTCATTAGACGATATAAATTGTGATGGATATAAGGATCTTGTCGTATGGCGTGAAGATTATAAACCAGATAGTGTTACTGCAGTCCATTTTGGAAAACCGGGATATTCTGGTTTTGATACTATACCTGATTTGGTACTTAATAACCTAGATCCGGAAAGTAAAACCACCATGGGAAAAGGTGTATCACAAAATATTGGTGACTTCAATTCTGACGGTTATAATGACTTTATTTTAAATGGAGGAGGTATGACATTCTTTCTTTATTTAGGAGGGCCACATACGAGTAGTAATAATCCATATGGTGTAAGAGGTTTTCTTGAAGATAAATCAACTATATTCCCATATAAAGCACTTCAGGTTGGAGATCAATTAGGATACGGAAGAAATGATTTTATAGTAAGCGTTTTATATGATGATATAAATTGGGGCCATATTCTGATGTTCGTGGGTGATAATACAGAAAAAACTGATGTGAAACAGGAAAAGGATTCACTAAATAATTCAGGTAATATAATTAATGTTTTCCCAAACCCGTTTAATTCTCAGACAACAATAAAATATTCATTAAAGAACAGCGGTAATGTTAACCTGAAATTATATAACTCAATCGGTCAGGAGATAATGCAGTTAAGGAATGAATTTGAAACAGCGGGCTCCCATGATATTAAATTTACTAATGATAAACTCCCCAGCGGAATATATTTTCTTACATTAAATATTGAAGGCAAAACGACTACCCAAAAACTTGTCTTAACTAAATAAACGGAGTTCAGATAAAAATAATGAAACTCAGATTTGCTCTTCCCATAATATTTACTTTGCTGACTGGTAATTTTATTTACCCCCAGTCAATTTTCTATCCCACTGAAAACTGGCAGGTCGATATAAAGAATGGCTGTTATAATGTTGAAACTGCAGACGTAAACAGGGATGGACATTTAGACATCATTTCCGGCAACTTTAATGATACTTATGTTTATTTCGGCGGCCCAAAAATACTTGATACAGCCAGGGATCTGATTTATACCGGTAGATGTATTGCCATTACTGATTTCAACGGGGATGGTATACCAGACATGATTACAATGCATTTTACAAAATACGATACACTAAATGATGATTATGATGGCGAGTTCCTTTTTTACTATGGCAAGGAAACAGGTACTTATCTTTTTGACACAGTTCCCGATTACTCAATCCCGCTGCCAACACTGTATCCAAATCGGGAAGGTTTAGCCGTAGGGGAAGGAAAAACTGGGGTCAAAACAGGAGACTTTAATAAAGATGGGAAAATGGATTTGGTTATTAGTTCCTATAACTGGCCGAACGGTATGACTTATGGCAGAGTTTTTATTTATATGGGTAACACAATTCCTTCTAGTACTCCAGATTTTACGATTGACAATAATATCAGATTCTTTAATCAGTTTGCCTCTTATTTTGAGGTCGGTGATATTAATGGTGATGGTTATGATGATCTTTTGATCAGTCAAAATGAAACTACCCATACTTCTAATCAAATTGATAGTTTAAATATCCTATATGTTTTCTATGGCAGCGCCAATCCAACTTTTGATATTAACAATCCATCCTTAAAGTATGAATCACATGTTAACGATAAACAAAAAACATCTGATTGGTTTAGGATGTATTTTTCTTTGGATGACATCAATGGGGATGGTAATAAAGATCTTGTAATCTGGGGTTACCATTCCACAAATATTCATTATGGCACTGTAGGAGACATAGATACCATTCCATCGGTAATAATAAAACTTTTGGATCCATTAGATTCAAGCAACAGCGGGAGGGGTATTTCTCAGGACATAGGAGATTTTAATAATGATGGGTATCATGATTTTATTTTAAGTGGAGGAGCTCAAACATTTTGGCTAATCTTGGGAGGACCAAAAGTAAATAGTAAAAACCCATTCGGAATTCGCGGTTTATTAGATGGACAATCTTTTTTCCCAAACAGAGCAGTAAATGTGGGAGACCAGACAGGAGATGGAGTACCTGATTTTGTATGCAGCTCTTATGGAGGCAGCTATGGATACGGACATCTTTTAATGTTTTATGGAGATAAATACATAGTAACCGATATAAATAATGACCATCCAATTAGACCTGATAAGGCAGAATTATCTCAGAATTACCCAAACCCGTTTAACCCGTCAACTACAATAAGCTATTCGCTACCTAAATCAGGAAACGTGAAACTAATTGTCTATGACATTCTGGGAAATAAAATATCCACCATCGTTAATGAATATAAACCAGCCGGCACCTATTCCGTTCAATTCAACGGAACTACTCTTGCAAGCGGAATATATATTTATCGCCTTGAATCAGAGAATTATATTATGGCAAAGAAATTAGTTTTGCTGAAATAAGTTAGAGCATTGTTCATTCACAATATTTAATCTATAGAATTGTATTGACAACTAAAGAAAATACACCCTTTACCAATTTTCTGGTAAACAATAAAATCATATTCATAACAGTATTAATTGTCTGGTTCCCGTATATTATGACAATTTTTAGGAACCTCGTTGATAAATAATATTTTAAGAACTTTTATTTTCTTGTTTGTTTTATCCACAAGCGTTTATTCCCAATGGTTCTGGCAAAACCCTTTACCGCAGGGGAATAACTTAACTTCAATATGTTTTACTGATTCACTTACAGGATTTGCTGTCGGGGGTTTTCAGGATTATCTTAAAACATCGGATGGCGGTAATAGCTGGTCTATTATAAAAAATTCATATTCCAGGTTTGGTTTTAATGCTGTCTATTTTATTAATAAAAATACGGGCTTTTTAATTGGGGAGGATATTTACAAAACTACTGATGGTGGAAATACTTGGTCACTAAAAACTAATCCATTAGGTGAACGACAAAATTTCCAATCCATTTATTTTACAGATTCAAATAATGGATATATTGCTGGTATTTTAAGTGGATTTGGAGATGGCATTATTCTTAAAACTACTAACGGGGGAGAAGAATGGAGTCAACAAACAATAAAGGCTTATAATGGCCTTTACTCAGTATTCTTTATAGATTCAATAAAAGGATATGCCGCTGGAATTGATGGGGTGTTCAAAACAACTGATGGTGGAAGCAGTTGGATCCTAAATAAATCTTTTATTTTTTCATTAAGTTCTGTTGTATTTACTGATTCAATTACAGGTTTTATAGTTGGTATTGATAATGTTCTTAAGACAACTAATGCAGGGAAAAATTGGATTTACAAATTAAATAATTCTCCCTATACTTTAGGGCCATTATTTTTCACTGATTCAATTAACGGATATATAGCGGGTTATAATGGAATTCTTCTTAAAACAACTAATGCAGGAGAAACCTGGAATGTTAAATCCAGCGGAACAAACGAATGGTTTACCTCTGTTTATTTTGTAAATCAAAATATCGGATATATAGCAGGTCATAATGGCACTATACTTAAAACTTCAGATGCAGGTGAGTCCTGGATTGAGAAATCGAAAGGTACAAGAAACAGACTAAAATCCGTTACTTTTCCCTCTAAAAGTTTAGGTTTTGTTTCCGGTGATATCGGCACCATTCTAAGGACTACCAATGGTGGTGCAAATTGGGATATTAAAACCAGCGGTGTTATTGACAACCTTAAGTCAGTTAATTTTATTGATACAATTACCGGTTACATTGCAGGCGATAAGGGAACAATTCTGAAAACTACTAATTCAGGAGAAAGCTGGGCAAACATTGGGAGTGATAGTTCTATTAATTTTACTTCTGTATTTTTTAATGATGCCAATTCCGGATATGCTGTAGGAAATAATGGCACTATACTGAAAACAACAAATGGTGGAAAAACCTGGTTAAATCAAATAAGTGAAATTACTGATTTTCTAACATCAATATTCTTTTCAAATTACAATGTAGGATATACCGCTGGCAGTAAAGGCGTTATATTAAAGACAACAAACGGAGGGGACAATTGGGAAATGTTATTCTCAGGGTATTCTGATTCTATAAGTGCAGTCTTTTTTGTTGATGCCCAAACCGGTTATACTGCTGGAGATCATGAAATTCTTAAAACAACAGACGGTGGGAATACTTGGGCATTGAACTCCTCTTATGGGCTCTTAGGTTTAAGGTCAATAAATTTTGCGGATAAATATAACGGTTACGCAGTAGGCGATGGAAATTTGCTTATAAATACAACTGATGCGGGAATTAGCTGGCAATACCAGGATCATGGAACATATAATCTCCTTAACTCAATATATTTTTCAGATGTAAACACTGGATGGGCTGTAGGTGAAACTGGAACTATCCTTAAAACTAAAAATGGTGGAGTTACATTCATTTCCGATGAAAATAATATATCCCCAAAAGATTTTTTCCTATACCAGAATTACCCTAATCCATTTAATCCTAGCTCAACCATAAAATATTCTATTAAGAATCCCGGAACGGTAAAAATTGAAATCTTTGACATCCTAGGAAGAAAAATTGAGACTTTGCTTAATGAGGAAAAATTAGCTGGCGAATATCAAATTACCTTTAATGGGGGTAATCTTGCGTCAGGTATTTATTTATATAGATTATCTTCAGGAGCATTTAGTCAGGTAAAAAAGATGTTATTGTTAAAATAAGAATATCTTATCCGATATGCCATTCATTTGGGTACCTCATCATTTAAATTGGCTTAAAGGAAATGTTTCAAATTATGCTTAGGAAATGAAAAGGAAAGGTTGGTTAATTCACTGCATTCTTATAGTGGTTAATCAGGGGCGGGTTGTCCTGCGTTAATAAAACTGTAATAACATCTATCCTGCAGTCGGTATCTTTAATATGCCTGTCCAGTAAATAATATTTAGCCATCCTCTTTAATTGTTTCATCTTCGCCCCCGTTATTGCATATTCCGGCTCCCCGTATTCAAGACTCTTCCTCGATTTCACTTCAACAAAGACAATGTACCCCTCGACTTTATCCTTTGCCACAATATCAATTTCCCCCTTGTGAAACCTGTAGTTCCTCTCAATAATATCGTAACCCTCTGATTTAAGAAACCCCGCTGCTATGTCCTCCCCTTCATTGCCGAATGATTTATTATTAACAGCCATCTCATTTTATACTGTTTCTGTTTCAGGATCAAATCTTAATTCTCGTAAATAATCCTCAGCAAAAAAATTCTTAAGGAATGAACGCCTGTGATATCTGCAGGGACCTGCTTCTTTCACAGCCGCTATATGCTCCTGCGTTGGATAGCCTTTATTCTTTTCCCATAAATACTGAGGATAATGGACTGATAAATCTTTCATTATCTTGTCCCTTGTAACTTTTGCAATTATTGATGCTGACGCAATTGCAAATGACTTCGAATCTCCTTTAATAATCGGAATAGAATCAATCGGATGATTCAGTCCCTTATTCCCGTCTACGAGTATTAAGTCAGGTATGAGTATGAGCCCGTCAATGGAATTCCTCATTGCAAGCAATGATGCCTGCAGTATGTTTATTCTGTCAATCTCTTCGTTCGATACCACTGAATAGGAATACGCTAAACATTTATCAAGTATAATCGGAAATAGTCTATCTCTTTCAGCTTCAGATAATTTCTTTGAATCATCAACCCCTTTAATAAAAACACCTTTGGCAAATATTACAGCCGCCGCTACTACAGGACCTGCCAGCGGCCCGCGCCCTGCTTCATCGGTTCCGGCAATATATTTTATGCCTTCGGTAAAATATGAATTGTCAAAGTTTCTCATCTTCCAATATATATAGCTATTATTCCTAAAATCATTTCCGTCTTAAGTATTAAAGACAATTTATTAAGGTTCTTCTTAGATCCATCTTTAATTAAGGAATAAATAAAATAAATAAGCCCCGGAATTACAAGCATTATTATCAACAAAAGATAATATTTATTATAATCTCCGTTTATATAAGGATAAAATGTAAATGCTATAAGAAATAATATTATCGAGGCAGCTGTATATTTTGTTTTAACCTCGCCCGCTCTTGAAGCAAATGAAATTATCCCCTGCAGTGCATCTCCTTCTGAATCTTCCTTATCCTTAATAATTTCCCTTGTAATATTAATAAGGAAGGCAAACAGTGCAGGTATAACCGCATATTGATAACTCCCCGCTGCCAAACCCCCGTAAATAAATACAAGTCCCGTTAACCCTGCAACTATAATATTCTTCAGGAGAACGACCTTCTTAAGTTTCCATGAATAGAAGAATAGAAGTAAAGCAGCAAAAAGGTTAATGATAAAATTAATATCTGAAATGCGGTACGAAAGCAATAAAGAAACCGCCGATAACATGAAGTATAATATCAATGCCCCATTTTCTGAAATGATCCCTGTAAGCAGCGGTCTACCGGGATGACTTACTTTGTCAATCTCTATATCAAATATGTCATTGATTATATTTCCTGCCGATAATGTTAATGATGCAGTAATCGCCGCCAGCAGCACCTTCCCCGAAGGATAAACAATATTATAACTAACAGCCGCCGCAGCTAATACAGTGATAAAGGTAATTACAAAATTTACCGGTCTTATCAGTGCTAAATAGGCTGCTGCTTTTTTCATCGGAGTAAAATTATTTACTAAAATTCGTTAATGATTCCAAAATGTATCTTCCCTGTCGCAAAAGTATCTCCTTTCCCCAATGCAAAACTTACTCCTAAAACACCAAGTCCTGTCTCAACGCTCAATCCTAATCCGTATCCCATCTTAAAATCTTCCTGCTTTTCAATGTTCCTGTCCGGTTCTGCAACTCTTAAATAATAACCAGTATCTAAAAAAGTAAATATATAAGAACGGCGCGTAAGTAAAAACCTGTATTCCAGATTACTCCACGCTACCCTTGACCCCAGGAACTGGTTTTCAAGGTATCCTCTTAACGTTGATGTTCCTCCAAGCCTGAACAGATCAGCGTCTTCAAAAAATGACCCTCTAAGCTCCCTGCCGTGCAGCCCGACAGCCACTACCTGCCGGCTAAAGAAAAGATAATAGAAATTAAAATCAACAGTTATCCTTTCTAAATCAACAGTTGTCTTTATGAACGGCGTAATAAGCTGAGCAGGTCCCTTAATCTTTTTAAGACTTAACGAATATGAGTTGTTAAATGTAATTCCTTTTGTCGGGGCATATGGATCATCCCGCGTGTCATATTTAAGACTCACACCCGTTATCAGGGCGCTGGAATTAAATACATTTGGAACAAAAGAATCACTTACTGTAGGTATTATGATATCCGTTGCAATATCGAATGATGCAGATAAATCTTCTGTCGCCAGAAACTCAACGTTCCCTTCAATCTTCCTTTCTACATATGATGAATCCTGCTTCCTCTGGAATAATGAACCATTAAGGTTAAATGGCAGATCCAAAAACCACGGCTCCAGATAATGTATTTCCAGTTCCTGTGAATTCTTATCCAATTGCTGCCACCTGAATGATCCCGATCTGCCTGTCCCGAATAAATTCCTAAGCGTAACGTTGACCAGCCCTGTTAAATATCCTGTCTGGTTTGCTCCTGTTCCCGGTACATAACCCAGTACGCCGTCAAAATTATTGGTCTCTTTCTCTTTAATGTTTACAACCAGCACTCCCTCATTCTTTGGATTAAGATAAAACGACGGCACACTTACCGGTTCAAAATAACGCAGCCGGTTTAATCTGTCAGGCAGTTCTTCCAGCTTTTTCTGCGAATAGAATTCTCCCGTTTTAATTCTTAGCTCCCGCGTTATTACATAGTCCTTGGTTTTTGTATTCCCGGCAATTTCTATTTTATCTATTTTATTTAATGTTCCCTTGTCTATCTTCATCCTTACATCCGCAAAACATTTCCCGGAGGCGGAATCTGAAGAAAAACTCACTGAAGAGATTACTACTTTTATAAATGGATACCCGTTATCCTCATAGTATGTCAGGATTTCACCAATATTGGATTCGATTGTATACTTATTGAATATCTGCCCTACCATAAAACCAAATGCGGGAATGAAATTAGATGAGTCAACCGCATCCGCATTTTCAAATATAATATTCCTTACATAAGCCGGCTCACCGTCTTGTATTGTGATGAATAGTGCCGCTTTCTGAGTATCAGGTGTAACTGTGGAAGTGATTTCAAATTTACCGTTAACATATCCCCTTGCTGCAAACTGCCTTATAATGTTGGCTTTAATTGAGTCTTCAATTCCTTTGGTAAGTTTGGATCCAATATTTACTCCTGCCCATAAAGAAATATCGCCCGGCTTGAACGCTTTGCTCCCCTTGACATCAATCGACTGTATAACCTGGGAATAAATAAAAACAGGGCAAATCAGAATTAATATTAATACAATGCTGCGCACTCTTTATTTATTTCCTATGCAAAAAGGTGTTTATCATTTTATACAGCGAAATTTACTAAAAAATAAAGTGCCGGAAGTGCATTTTTTTATACAGCCTTGTTATCTTATTCTTCAAATGTCGGCTTTCCCCTTCTCTGAATTAGTCCTGTTTCAGTATTACAACACCCTCGGAGTATCATCAACAACCTTCATCTTCTTCCCCACCGGCGATACAATAACCGACCCCCTCAAATCTTCATAATCACCTGAAGAAAGATTGCAAACATCAAACGTTGCTGCATTCGCTGCTCCCAAAGCCGCGGCTGTTTTTAAGGTATCTTCGAAGATCAAATCCTTTTCCCATCCGTATGCTATCCCCGATACAAATGCATCACCGCTCCCCGTGGAGTCAACAGCGCTAACCGAAGGAACCTCTACCCTGAAATGATAATCAAAATTCGACGCAAAGAATGCTTTCCCCCCGTCTGTTATATATGCCTGCTTTATATTCTTTTCATAAAGGAAATTCAGAAAACTAATCTTATCATTGTCACTCTTAAACTCTAAACCCAACGAACTTCTTATTTCATCGGCATTATTGTGCATTATTGTTGGACCCGCTTCAATGCAGTCCTTTAGATGTTTCCCATAAGTATCGCATATAACTATTTTATCATTATTAACTGCTAGCTCAATTGCTGCAGGAAAAATAGAATCTGTCGCACTGCACGGCGAGCTTCCTGAAAGAATAATAAATTCATAGTTAGGTATCATCTTCTCGAGCTTTGCTTTGAACTCCTCCGCCTCAACAATAGATATTTCAGTATTAATGCTGAAACATGATGTAATTGATTTCACCGACTCATCAATAAAAATCAATGCTTCGCGGGTAGCTCCCTCTGTTCTTACAAGTACTGACTTGATCCCTTCGCCATGAATTACATCCTTAAATTCCTTTCCGCTTGTTCCGCCTGCAAATGTCAAAGCAAAATTATCAACTCCAAGATTCTTAAGCTGCCGGCTTACATTTATCCCCTTACCTCCTGCTTTCACATTCAGATATCCGCCCCTGTTTTCAGAACCGTATTTAAATTGTTTGTAAGTAATCCTTCTTTCAAGAAGCGGATTCAATGTAACTGTTAAAATCATTTAATACCTATACCTCATTGCGTCGCCGTACATCGGTGTGACTAATCTGTAATCTCCGAATCCTGTCTCATCTATAAAAACAAACTGCTGGTTTAAATCATAATACTCCCAAACCTCATAAGGTTTGGCATCATAATCAAACGGATGCCTGTCAATATTGTTCGGAGGACCTAATGTAATATAAACCATTCCGCGGTCTGACCTCCATCCCTCTATATAATGTGAAAAGTATGCATTGGCATAATTTATCCTTCTGTAGTATTCATTAAATACCTGATTTTCTTCATCCGCAGGATTAGGATCCTTCTTCTTCCAGAATTCAAGATACCGCTTTATTTTCTCATCTTTAGTCGTAGCCGCTTCTATATATTTTTTTTCCGATGATGTGGCAATATAGATTAGCTGCGCTACCGCTTTGTCAAGATCAGTTATAGCAGAAGGCACTCCTATCCATCTTGACGAAAATGATTTTATGGTTGTGGCTAATTCCTTATCCGCCGAGTCAAGTATCTTAACTCTTACAAGATAGTTCCCGAGCCCGAGCCCTTTTAATTTAATATTATGAAATACCTGCGTCTTTCCGGAATCTATATCCTTATAAACTGTATCAGCAAAAATAACCTTCTTTTCCATCTCGCTTATTATGTATTCCATTTTAAGCTTCTGCGGCTTATCATTATATATCTCGTAAAACAATGGAATGCCTTCTTTTTCAACATTAAGCTGACGGGTAACATTGGGTAGAATCTTTCTTGATCCCGCCACAATTGTCTCCTGTGCAATGAACATGAGATCGCTGATGTTTGGAAGCGAATCAAGATCTCTTAGTGTAAACATGTTTGTTGATACATAAGATTTTTTGGTGTCCTTATCATCAATTGCCGTTCTGATAAAATATTTTGCGGGCTTTAAGTCAAATGATTTGATGCTTATGTTGTAATTATTCCCGCCTGTAGTCTGCTTGAAGTCATTTACGTTAATCTGTTCATCCCATAATTTCTCATCAACAAGTGTCTCTTTGTCTTCAGCAAATACTGATATGGTAACTGAATAATCTGATTCGTATTTTTCCCCGGTTTTAACAAACTGCATAGCGCTGTAGGGCACTTCAATAAATATATCCAGACGTGTATACCCCGTTTTGGCAGATTGGAAATTCAGAAAGTCCTGGTAATATTTTGGGCGTGCGAATTCCCGCTCTTTGTTCACATCTTCAAATTGACCGAATGTGACTTGTAATGAGGAAAGAAATAATATGAACAAAAAAGCTTTCATACTTACCTCCGGTGTCAGATTATCTCCGCATAAAGGTCATATTCATCAGAATCGTTAACCTTTACATTACAAAATTTCCCTGTCTTTATTTTATTTTTCCCAACAGGGATCAATATCTCTCCGTCAACTTCAGGTGCATCCCGGTATGACCGGGCTACATAATATTCTCCTTCTATCCTGTCGACTAATACCTTCAGAGTTTTACCTATAAAATCTTTATTAATTTCACCAGATATTGTGCTTTGCAGTTCCATTAATTTGTTCTTGCGCTTATTCTTCACTTTCTCCGTTACAGGATCACCAAGTATATAACTGGTTGTGTTCTCTTCCACTGAAAATGTGAATACTCCCAGCCTGTCAAACCTTGTCTCCTTTATAAAATCATAAAGTTCCTCAAAGTTCTCCTCGCTCTCATTCGGATACCCGGTTATGAATGTTGTCCTTATCGTTATCTCCGGTATCCTTTTTCTTAACTTAATTATTAAATCTCTTATTCTCTTTGATGTAACTCCCCTGCGCATCGACTTTAACACTGAATCAGAAATGTGCTGCAAAGGTATATCTACATATTTACAGATCTTTGGATTAACCGCTATTTCCTCTATCAGATCATCCGGAAAATTTGTAGGATATGTGTACATTAACCTTATCCACTCAATTCCCTTAACTTCACTTAAACGGTGAAGCAGTTTGCTTATCTCCCTGCTGCCGTAAATATCTGTCCCGTAATCAGTTGTATCCTGCGCAATAATAACAAGTTCTTTAGTCCCCTGCGCTGCAAGGAATTCGGTTTCGGTCACAAGCTCTTCAATGGTCTTTGATTTATGCTTCCCCCGCATTATTGGAATTGCGCAGAATGAGCATGGATGGTCGCATCCCTCTGAGATTTTAAGATATGCTGAATGAGCCGGCGAGGTTAAAACTCTTTCACCAAGAAGTTCATACTTTAGCTTTCCACCTAGTTCAGTAATAATTCCTTCATAATCTTCAGTGCCGAAAAACCGGTCAACTTCAGGTATCTCTTTTTCAAGATCAGCCATGTATCTCTCTGAAAGACATCCGGCTACTATCACTTTCTTAATTATTCCCTGTTTTTTCAATGCAACAGCTTTTAAGATCGTTTCAATAGATTCTTTTTTTGCCGCCTCAATAAATCCGCACGTGTTTATTATTACAGTTGCGGCATCACCCGGTTCATCAACAAGTTTACAGTTATTAAGCCTAATCTGGTTCATTAACCTTTCAGAGTCAACATTATTTTTCGAACAGCCGAGCGTTATTACATTAATCTTATCTTTATTCATCTATCGGTTTAAATACATTAAATACATAAATACCACAGGTGCAGTGTAAAGAAGTGAGTCGAATCTGTCAAATATTCCGCCGTGCCCCGGTATTAGATTCGATGAATCCTTTACAGCAGCATCCCGTTTAAATAACGATTCTATCAAATCTCCCAACTGACCAATTATTCCAACTATCACACCTAAACTAATTGCTGATTCCCAGCTAAGAAAGTCAAGAATTATAAACCTCGCTATAACCATAGCGATTACTGAAAATACAAATCCGAATATAGCCCCTTCCCAGCTTTTCTTTGGACTGACCCTTGGGAAAAGCTTGTGCTTTCCTAATGCTGTTCCGCCGTAATATGCAGCTGAATCACATACCCAGATAGAAATAAAAATTGAAATAATTAAATATCCACCTCTGTAATAAAGATCACCCAAACCAGGATAAAATTCCCTTATTCCAACAAGCGATGAAGCAAATAGACCTAAATACATCACCCCGAAAAGCGTCCCTGCTAAATTATAAATTGCCGATCCGTTATTCCGGAATAGTTCAATTACCGATATAACCACTACAAATAGTAATAGAAAATTGAAGTTGTCAAAAAAAGGAGTGTACCTGTTTGATACCAGCAGTATTATTGCCGCATACCCAACCCAGGTATTCAGATTCATTCCCTTGTTCTTAACAAAAAGACTGAATTCGTAAAATGATAATAATGCAATCCCCAATGCGAATATCAGGAAATAGATTTTCCCGAAATAACATGCGGCTAATATTAAAGGCATGCCTAATATGGCTACCAGTAATCGTGTAATGCCGTTACTTAATGACATTTTATTTATTCCGCTTCCGGCTCGTCCTTGTCCGGCTGATTTAAATATGATTGAATAAAATTAAGTGCGTCCTGTACATCATCCTTCTTTACAAGAAGTTTGACTATTGAAAAATCTCCCGGTGAAGGAAAATTCCTGTCCTTCTGTGATAGCATCGTAGCTTTAATACCCGCACCCTCTAAATTATCCTTTAACATATTTATTTCATATTCCTCGTTGGAAGTGTATACTACTTCCCAGTTCTCCTCAGTCCAATCTTCAGGTTTAAGAAAAATATTCTCATCCACAAGTGCTTCATGGCAGTCGGGGCAAAAAGTCATTCCTTTCACATATTCATAACCGCAATTAGGGCATACTGGCATAATCGTTCCTCATAGTTTTTTGTTTATAATAACGTCGAATGTAATATATGACTCCTGCGAATAACAAAAGCAGCACTAAAAACACAATAAATGCAGATTTTGCATCTGAATATGAAGCCGCTGAATTATCAAGAACGTCTTTATTTCCGGCCGCAAAGTACATTGTTATAGCAGTAAAATTATTAAGGAAGTGCAGGAACATTGCAAGAATAAGCGAATTGCTTGAATATGATGCGTATCCAAGATAAAACCCTAAAGCTATCAGTGCGACTAATCCGTAAGGATTAAAATGATAAAGCCCGAAAAAGATTGCCGTCAATAGCGCCGCCTTGAATGGGCTCATCTTAAATTCAAAGCTCCGCTGAACAAATCCCCGGAACATCGTCTCTTCGCAGATTGCTGGGACAATGGCTACTATTAAAATTATAAGCCCCGCTTCTGGCACTGAGTTTGGTTTTATTAGTCCTTCGTATGTCGTTTCAACGTATGCATCCAGTTTATCCAGAAGTGTTTTTATATAATTGATTAAATGGTTATGCTGCGCCCACTGATCAATTAGAAAATTCTGAATTACCATATACGACTGCAGCATCGGAATTAAAACTAATAATCCTAAAGTGAACAATACAAGTTCTTTCAACTCAGGAGTTTTAACCCGAAGCACCCGTGTAACATCTTTGTAAAACCATTTGGTAAATAGAAGTGCCGGAAGTAGGATAAAAAGAACTTCACCAGCCATTGTCATGAGTCTTAAACTGTTAACCGGGGCATTCTTCATATTCAGACCGAAAATAAGAAGAGTAATCGTTCCCCCGACAATCTGGTAAAGGAAAAATCCCCCCACTAGTCCTATGCATGCCGCCGCAAATGGAGAAATTGAAGGCGTTATCCCCTTTAACGAGAATTCATCCTCTGCAGGATCATGTTTTATTTCTTTTTGGTCTGAATCTTCTATCATTAAATTTGATGACTTATTGAAATGGAATACCGTAAATTAGTCATAACTTCTTTAATGAACAAAAGATGGCAGATCAGTTCTTTTGGAGAATTATCTTTTCCCCAAACCTGTTTTTAACCGTCTCAAAGAAATTCTTAGTGTATGGATAACCTTGCGGGGCTATAAGTGAATTGATTATTTTAAATTTTTCACTTAAGACTATGGAATTGCCTTTTTTTGAAAAAAGTTTTGAATACTCAAGGTCGCCCGTAAACTCATCCATTTTTTCTGGAAGATTCATTGCTGAATATTCTTTTGGCAAATTGATAGTTATGGTTTTATTCAAACAGAATGGATAATCAAAATTTAGAGGATAATCTCTTTTATCCTTTATCAGCCATGATGTTATCTCGAAGAACTTAAATGGATCTGAGGAAACCAGCTTAAGATTTCCCTGGTTTTGGAGAATATTGCTCATGGTTCCTCTAAATCTTAAAGTGAATAAAGACTTAAGAGTATCCATATCAATAACTTCATAACTTGTAATTTCCGCTCCGCTAAATTCATCGGCGAGCAGCGACTTGCAGTATTCCTTTATTTCTTTTTCGGTTTTATCCTCTAGGATATACCGGATGCTGCTGTTTTTTTCACCGGAAAACTTAATTTCAACATTAAATACTGCATCTCCTTTTTCCTTCAAATCAATTCCTAAGGAAATGTCTTTACTGTTTACTTTTGGTTGTGAACCGGATAAAATTTCCAACTGAGATGTATAATCAGGATTAAGAACAAGGGCATTAATGTTTTCACACATATAAGGAAGACTCCCAAAAGGAGTGTATTTAGCAGTTGGATCAAGAAAATAATTTTCTTTCTCTGATACTTCCGCTTTTACAATCATATGATTAAAATACCAACTAGGGAAGTGCGGGTCTAAATGACCTTCATTAGATGTAAGAACTAAAACCGGTTTGCTTTTTATCCCAATTGCATTCAATAAACTTATAAGTAGAATTGACTTGTCTTTACAATCTCCATATTGTCTTTTTAGAACATCTACAGGAAACGAAGGTTTAAGGTTTCCATTGCCCAGCATTATTGATACATATCTTATGTTTTTAACATAATCGTAAAGTTTCTTTATGTCTTCTGTTTTATTTTCTGAACCGCCGGTTAATTTTATTGCAAGATCTTTAATTTCATTCGTAATAATAAACTGCGGTTCAAAATATTTTTTTAAGTACCAGTCAGAAATGTCATTCCATGTCTTCCAGTCAGGCGGACCGAATTTAACATAACCGATATAATCATCTATCGGAGGCATAAGCGGTTCTTCTTTAAAAGGTTCAATGTCTTTCAAAACCCAGGTATAGATTATTTTCCTTTTTTCAAGTTCAGTCTGACTATTTAATTCCCGGGTGGGAGTGTTGAGTGTATAGTTATAGACCTGATAATTCCACTTCCATCCCGCACCTCCGTCTAACTCTGACATCATAAGTACTCTGGGAATTGAAATGGAATATTTGTTCAACAATGTAGGCATGTTGTTTTTTATATACCAATAATCATTCATAAATGGAGTTAACTTATATTTGGTGTACTCATATTCAATAATGCAGTTCTTTTCTATCGAAGGGAATGTGAATTTAATTGTCTTCATGTCTGAATAAAAAACAGCTTCATTTCCCACTCCCTTTGTTTCTAGGAACTCTTCAGGTTTAAGTACAATCGATGTTCCATCTGCTTTTATCGTTCTGGCAGATATGCATTCAAGTTTTTCGTAATTATAAATTGGCACTTCTACAAAAGCATATTGCTCAATATTTTTGAATAGTTTTTTGATTTTATGGATAGTTTGTTCAGTAGCCACTGTTGAACCGATAATTTGCATGTCAAAATCTGTAGTTGATAAAAGAACCACTCCATCATCTTCGGGGTAATCACCAGGCTCTACAAATTGAGGAAGTCCATATTTAGCGGCTATATTCTTGTATTCTAAGAAGTTGCCCGATGAACAGGAAGAAAGTATAAATGTTATAGTTAGAAGGAGGGAAATCTTTAGAAACCGCATATTGTACTCCACAATTTTTTATTATGATAAAAAAACAGCAGCGTTTCAGAATCGCAATAATAGAGGAGTAATCGAAAGCTAAATCATCAAACCTAAACCATTATTAAGTAACCCAACTCCTTGCTCCATTTCTAAAGTAAACTTATTAACAAATAATTATATAATCAAAAATTAGTTTGATAAAATGATTATACCGATGAACTTAATTTCAGCTTATTAGAGCCCCTATAAAACGCGATCGTCAGAAAGGGGCTATAAATCCCTACCCGGTCAATATTTTTGCCGCCACGGCGATTTTCGAAGCATAAAGTACCCCCTTCAAATTACTCCTACTTCTTCGCGGTCAGTTTTCCTGCTACCCCTGAGTATGATGTCAGGTCGGCATCAATTGACCCGATTACTACTTTTGTTTTTACACGCACAGGCATCTTAGCTTCGTCGTTGGTAACATATATCATTATGCTCCCCTCGCTCTTGAAAAGTCCCCCTTCCTTAACCAGCGGCTCTATCACGCAGCAGTCAAACTTCCCCGCGGGTACGTCAACTGTCTCTCTGCCATGATAAACAACGTCTAAATCATAAACCGTGTCTTTGAAGAAATTCTGAAGATTAACCTTCGTCCCCACTTTCATTTTGGAGAAATCCATTGTTCTTACAAGATAAAAAGCAGAAAGTATATCATTCACATTCTTCGGGATCGGATGCATTCCCTCAGACGTAATTGCCTTCCCTTTCCTTTGATCAAAGAATGCCGAGAAGTCTCGTGAGTATCCTCCCTCCCTTATATGCTGTTCAAATCTCCACGGGAAAATTGCCTGCTTATCAATATACGTTTCGTACCTGTCCCTCACCTTGTACATCCAGTCGAAACTCGACATCGTGTTTACCGTAAACAATACATAAAACGCATCCCTGCCTGATATCTTTTTAGAACTGGGGATTTCCATTGTCCCGATTCCCGCCGTAACAAACCCGTACTTTACATCAAATACTAATTTCTCTCCTTCGGCAAATGCCTTATTCTCAATTGTCCTGAAATTATCAGCAGGCTGCGGATTACCGGCATAGATAAAAAGCACCGGAAATAAAAGTATAAATAACAACAGCGGCTTCCTCAACATGAACTTCTCCATTATTTAACTATTAAATTATAATATTCTTCAACTTTGGCAAATATCTCATCTGCCTTTATGGAACTCATACATTTTAATCGCTCGCATTGTTCCCTGGTACAATTGCTGCATTTAAGATTTGGCGTGAACACATAACCTTTATCCGTATACGGTCCCCACCTCTCTTTTGAACATGCCGCAATTTTCGGATAAAATCCGATTACATATTTCCCAAGCGCAGCCGCAATGTGCAAAGGCCCCGTAGAGTTTGCTATGAAAATATCCGAGTAACCAATCAGGGAAGTTAGTTCTGAAAGATTAAATAACCCCGCAAGATTTCTTGTTTTTCCTGCTATATGTATTTCCGAACAGAGCTCAATTTCCTCTTTACTGCCGGTAATAAATATTTCCGCTTTCATATTACAACTGATTAGGTTAATCAGCTCCTTCAACTTATCAAGCGGAAGATCAACTGCGCTGCCTCCGCTCCCCGGATGCACCACTATTACTGGCTTCTTTATATCAATCCCTTTAACCTTAAGTATTATCTTTACCCTTTCGCGGCTTGCCTTATCAGTCTGAAGATCAAATTTTACATTCGACGGATTCACATCCTCTTCAATCCCCAGGAACTTCAGCAGATTTACATTATACTCAAGCTCATGATGCTCTCCGTATTTACGGTGCTCAAATAATTTGTGATTAAAGAATATTGAGTACCACCTGTATCCCGTCCCTATCCTGTTGCTTATTCCGCTGAAAAACAAAACCAGCGTACTAATCAATGTGGGGTTAACTACTATTGCAGTATCAAAATTTAATTTCCCTATCTTCTTGATGTTTCCGAAAAGACTCATTTTCCCTTCGCTCTCTTCCGGCATAATAACATCATCAATGTATGGATGGCCCGCAGCAAGACTCCGGGTATAGCCTTTCACAAGAAATGTAATCCTGCATTCCGGATATCTCTTTTTAATAAGACCTGCAAGCGGAAGTGTTAGGACCACATCCCCCACTCTATCAGTTCTTACTATTAATATATTCTTCGGTTCAATCATTTTCTCGATATATAAGGATTCCCACGAATGTAAAATCTCCAGGGAAGTTCCATTGATTTTGTAATACCAATTCTTTCAACTGCCGCTATCTCTTTTTTATTCAGCGCAGGTCTGTCTAATATATATATTTCATCACCTGTTAAGTCAGCTCCGTAATGCTCCTTGTTAATTGCAAATGCGCTGCAAACTTTACCGGGACCACTCGTTAAATTAAGTTTTTCTTTATCATTCTTCAAATCCCTACCGAACCTGTTTTTGATCATTTCCTCAATTCCCGCCACTGGTTCCAACGCACGTATCAGTACCGCCGTTCCTTCTCCCTCCTTCCCTGTTACAACATTACTGCAGAAATGGGCGCCATATGTAAAATATACATATAAATATCCCCCTTCGCCAAACATAATCTCATTCCTCTTCGTCTTACCTATAAATGTATGCGCTGCTTCATCTATAGAACCGTCATAAGCTTCAAGTTCAACTATTATTCCCGCAAGCACAATTCCACCTGTCCTTTTTACAAGTACTTTGCCCAATAGCTCCCTTGCAACGGTAACTACAGGACGGGTATAGAATTCTCTTTTTAGTTTATCGGAATGGTTCAGTTCTGGAAGGTCGTTCGGTTTACTCAATCTTCGACTGGATTTCACTTATCTTCTGCTGATAATACTCCCTCTTTGATGGATTCTTAAGTATCAGCTTTCTGTAAATTATAAGGGCTTCACTTAGTTCGCCCTGTGTTATATATATCTTCGCAAGTGTTTCGGAAACAATCATGCTGCTTTCCCCTAAACCTGCTTTGGATGAAGTATCATAGTTAAAATTATTATTCGGCTCTTTTATCTTTACTGAGGAAATCTTTTTTGCAATCTCCTCAAGATGGTCATCCACATTTATGGGAGGAACATAATTAATAATTTCTTCCTTCGTTTCATCACTTATCCCCAGCTTTATTTCAGTCGGTACTAGCTTCTCCGGCTGATCCGTTATTTCTATCGCATCAAAGAATGATGTCCTCTTCGATGAATCAAATAATGACCTTTCCTTCTTTGCGGCTTCAATTTGTTTAAGATAAAATTCGTAGGTCCGTGGTGAATGAAGATTTGAGCATCCGGCTTTTATAGATTTAATGGCAGCATCAAAATGACCCGTCAATGTCCATGCTTTCCCCAATAAAAGATGTGCTGCTGAGTATTCAGGATATGTTTTCAGTCCTGCATTTAAGATCTCGATTGCTCTTTCTACATGATTGTTTTCCATCTCCGCTTCTGCTTTACGTATAAACAGCGGAGATGTTTTATTAAACTCATATATGAGACTTACTTTATTATTAAATGCTTCGGCTGAAGATTTACTCAATTCTCTTTCTATGCCCTCGAATATGCTTGCTTGATAGACGAAAATCCAACAAGTGCAAATCCCGTAAAGAATAATATCTGGAACGGCAATGCTGCTATTTCAAGGAAATAAAGCGATGAGCAGATTCCTACGAAACAGTAAACAGCCATTATCATTTCAACATAAACTGATAAGCCTATTTTCTTATTGCCGTATTTCTTTCCTGCTGCTGCCTGGTTCCCGTTCTCCACATTAAACTTAGGTGTTCTTACAAATTCACTTTTGCGGCTTAGAAGTCCTTCAATTACAGCGCGTGAATTGTTAACTGCAAAACCCATGCTCCCCGCCATAAACAATGGGAACATCACAATTTTCTTTCTCCAGTCTGTCCTGATGTCTCTCTGTGAATAAAGATAAAACATGAACGAACTAATGAACGCAAGCACGAATATAGACATTACTCCAAAATATAGTTCATGCGATCCGCTGTTCTTTATAAAGATCAATGGCACATTAAGAATAGCCGCCAGCAATATAAAAGGAAATACAAGATTGCTGGTTAAGTGTACAGTTGCCTGCATCTTTATTCTCAAAGGAACTTTAGATCTCCAGACCTGGGGCAGTATCTTCTTTGCAGTTTCAATATGCCCCTTTGTCCACCTGAACTGCTGTGTCTTAAGTGCACTTATTTCTGAAGGCAGCTCAGCAGGTGATGTAAAATCTTTTAAGTAAACAAATCTCCAGCCGTTTAACTGTGCACGGTAACTTAAATCAAGATCTTCAGCTAAAGTGTCAGCATGCCAGTTGCCCGCATCTATGATGCATGATTTTCTCCATACACCGCCTGTGCCGTTAAAGTTAATAAAGAATCCGGCTTTGTTTCTTACCGACTGCTCAATTACAAAATGTCCGTCAAGGGCCAGCGCCTGTGCTTTTGTAAGCATTGAATAATCTCCGTTCAAATGCTCCCAGCGTGTTTGAACCATTCCAACTTTATCATCATTGAAGAACGATAAAGTCTTCCTGAGGAATTCTTTCTTAGGAATAAAATCCGCATCAAATATAGCAACATATTCACCCTTGGAAATCAACAGGCCCGCTTTCAATGCGCCTGCTTTAAATCCTTCCCTGCTGCCTCTTCTAATATGAACAATATCAAATCCTTCTGCTTTCTTTTTAGCCACCATTGCAGCAGCAATATTCACAGTTTCATCGGTTGAATCGTCAAGTACCTGTATTTCTAATTTATCTTTCGGGTAATCAATTTCGCATACTGTCTCAATAAGCCGGTCAACTACATAAAGCTCATTATATAAAGGAAGCTGAATTGTCACCAGTGGATCTGGCATGCCTTCTGGCTTCTGTTTGTGCTTTACATTCTTGTATTTATTGTAATAATAAATCATTGTAAAACCGTGAAGACCGAAAACGAAGAGAATCGAAAGAGAAATGAAATACGAAACCAGTACTATATCATCCATGTTTTTTAACCTTTATAATTTGATCACCAGCCTGATACGACGGCTAATAAAATATCCGTTGTTATTAAATCAACCGCTTTTGCAATCGCGGCTGTTTTATCTGCAAGAGTTCCTCCTGATGGATAAGGCGCATAATTGGAGAAAGTCTGCTCAAAAATCGTCTTTCTGGTTACCAGGTCTCTATAAATAACCTGTACACCAATTGTTATTCTTCTTGTCTGTACATTTTCACCCGCAGATACCACTTCAGGTGCATCGCCGTATGAGGCAATCGTACACTCTAACGAAGCAGTGGCGGTCACTCTGTCGGCTATCCTAAGAGTATTATCATCAATAAACTTTTGCGTCAGCGTATTAGTGAAATTCTCACGCATCCCGGGCTCGCCTGATCCGCTCCTGTCATCTGCCATCGGAATCGAAATTGTCTTCAAATGTGCCGGAACTGACGCGCCTGTAAATGAATAAGAACAACAGCCAACAAAATTAACTACCACAAGCATTATATACAAACTTTTAAGTAAAAAACTATGATTAGTACAACCCTTTGACTGGAAGCAAATACTTCTTATTTTTATCAAAATCGCACCTTTATAGCCCATAATCCTTCATTTTCCTGTAAAAAGTTCTTTCGCTTATATTTAATAACCGGGCTGCCATTCTTTTGTTGCCGTGAGTCCTCTCAAGCGCCTTATTTATAGCATTTTTTTCCACGTCCGCAAGTGATTGTATTTCATCATTATTGGCAATTTCATCCTGCCTGCGGTATATAATATCTTTAAGTTCAATAAGATCTTTTTTAATCTCAAATAATGCACGGTATATCAGTTCCCGGTCAGCATCTTCAGGAGTCTTATTCAGAAATACAGGCAGATTCCTGTTGTTCCTGGAATCATTCCTGGTTTCCATCAAAAGCGGTAGAAATGATAAATCATCAAGTGTTCCATTCCTGTTCAAAGCCACAGCCGTCTCTATCGTATTCTTTAACTCTCTTATATTTCCTGGCCATGAATAATTTCTTAAGACTTCCATACCCTCAACAGTTATGCGGGGAATAGAAATGTGGTTTGCCTCAGAATAGAGTTTAAGAAAATGTAAAGCAAACTCCTCAATATCCCCTACCCTCTTCCGCAATGGAGGAATATTAATAGTCACCGCTTTAAGTCTGAAATACAGGTCTTCCCGGAATCGCTTGGCATCTACTTCATTCTGAAGGTCTTTGTTCGTAGCGGCAATTATTCTTACATCAACATTTGTAACCGTCTCCGCCCCGATCCTCATGAACTCCTTATTCTCAATCACCCTTAATAATTTAACCTGAGTAGTAAGCGGCATCTCTCCTATTTCATCAAGGAATAGTGTTCCGGTGTCCGCTATTTCGAAATAACCCTTGCGGTTTTCTAATGCACCGGTAAATGAACCCTTCTTATGTCCGAATAGTTCACTCTCTAAAATACCTTCCGGTATCGCGCCACAGTTTACGTTTACGAGTGGTTTGTCTGCCCTGTTGCTGTATCCGTGTATAGCCCTTGCAAAAACTTCCTTCCCTACTCCGCTCTCTCCGTATATGAGAACAGATATATCAGATTTAGCAACCTGCATTGTTATATCAACCAGGTCTTTAATCTCTTTTGTTTTACCTATTATTCCGTATTGCTCCTGGAACTGGGCTATTGTCATTGTATCTTAAAATGAAATAAATATTAGACTATAAATATATCAATTTTCAGATTAAATTGATTGCCAATTCCAAATTCCCCCCTTTGCAAAGGGGGGTCGCCCGAAAGGCGAGGGTTGTTTTTTTTAAAGAACTGGGTTAAATATTAGACTTATAGCATGCGGCAGAAAGGCATAACCTACAGAGAATGTCAATACATGTATATAATAACTCGAGTATATTTTTGTAAATCCTCTGGTATACCTTAGGTCAATTACAAACCCTTTATAAAGTAATTGAGCCCCAAGCATCCCGCAATAATCAATTAACATCGATTGAAAAGGTATATAACCGGATTTCGAATTGTACCACTCAGCAATAGTACCTGCCTGAAACTTCAAGTCAGAAAACTTTCCTAGGCTATCGATATATTTGAGAATAATTGGCAGTTCAAGGAAAACAACAGAATTATGATAATTCCGTATTAAAGATCCCTTTTGAGTAAAGTTTAATTCGAATCCTATCGAATAGGAATTATTCCTTAGAGAATCTTTATTAAGCATAAAGTCATCAGTAAAACCAAATACTGGTCCGGTATAAATACTATGCTTCGAACCATTTTCGTTCTCCCAGCTTCCATAATAATCTGATAGATTCATCCCTGCTTTAAATCCCACCTGACTAAAAAGATTAATCGGCAGTAATAATAATATTATTATAAAACATCTTACTTTCAATTGTTTACCATACCTCATATCCAACCATCATTAAGAACAGATATGATTATATGGTTTAATTTGTCCCTGTAATAATTAATTTCATCTCTCTGATAAATTGTAGAAAACCCTATACCCGCTTTATATGAAGTATGCTGTGCTATAACAGTAGATTGCAAAGAAAGAAAAATGATTAGTACAAATAAACAACCTAAACCATTTTTGTTTGCAAAGAATAGTTTATTCATTTACTTATTTTCAAACCGAATATTAATATCCTCCCACTGCCCAATAATCGCTCCTGTAAGTAAACCTGCTATAGGACCTATTGCAGCCCCGGCAAGGCACATATTGTCTAATCTTGATGGGCCCCATTGAACCATAGAATTTAATTTTTCAATCGAGATATTGTCTGATAGAATAAAATTGCTTTGAGGATAACAGCCCGTTAATAGAAATAATCCTATAATCGCAATTAAGGCATAAAAATTCCTACTGTACAATAGATTCATTTTACTATACCTCTATTATCAGGAAAGATAATATTTATATCCTCCCATTGCCCTAAAATTGCACCTGTAACTGATCCTACTATTGCTCCAGAAATACCGCATACTATTGTAGAAAAGATAAATATAACAGGCCTGGGGGTTCCCTCATAATTGCTCCCGACAGGCGCATTTGCCAACTCAGGCGGCGGGCTTCCTCCTGTATCGCCCACAAACGATCCCAGAATTGCACCGGCTCCTGCTCCTATCGTTATGCCATACCCCAATCCCTTCAATGTCGAATGAAGATGATCTCTCTTCTGAATTTTCACTAAATCTTTGGTTGGAAATACTACTGATGTTGTAGTTACCTCATCAAACCGAATAAACGTATCAATATTGGCAATAAAAATATTCTTCGCCTGAATCTGATGCTTATTCTTTAATTCTATTATTCCGTCTAACGGCGGCCTCTCCGTTGTGTACTTTAAGCTTTTCATGCTGGAATATGGAATCACTCTCGGCGAGGTTGAAATATTTTCAACTACAGTCGTATCATTTTTAATAATAATATTATTCCCGCTATAAATACTGTCTTTGGTAGTTGCTTGTATTGTTCTGCCCTGAGCCATTTCATTTAATCTCTGTATGGATGCATCATCCGAGACCACAAAATTAATATTATGTGAACCGCAGCCCGAAAAAAGAATGAAGCCAGAATAAATCAGAATAATAAAATATAAGTGGTGTCTGATCTTCATATTTACCAACAATAATAAATTGATTCCCACTTAAATGTAACTATTCTCTGATAGTAATTCAACTAATAGGTAGAAGTGCTATTGTTAGAAACTAATCTTTTATCTTCAGAGGTCAATTTAATTTTACGACTCTTCCGTCTAAGCTATATTCTGTATCAATGTATTTCAGAAAATCCCTGGCTTCCTGTTCTGTCGCAAACTTCTCTACATACACTATATGGAATGTTGTGCCTGCAACATCCTTTGGTGTAATTTCACTCTTATAACCTGCATCCGTAAATTGTTTCCTCAGCATTTCTGCATTTTCTTTACTTGTAAATGCTCCTGCCTGAATCGTAAACTTATAATTTACTTTTACATCAGTTTTGATAATTTGCTTCTTTGGAGGAAGCGGATCAATTGCAGGTCTGCTGTCATTCTTCTCGTCAATCGCCAGATTGTTCTTCTCTGCCATCTTTAAGTATGGTGAAGCAGGATATTCTTTTCTTAATCTTTCAAGATAGGAAGCTGCCGAATCACTTAACTGCTGCGCATAGTAATATGAATAAACCCGGAACAAAGATGCATCTGCGTATCTACTCTGAGGATATTCATCTGCAACTTTTGAAAATATGCTTATCGATTCCTGACCATTCTCCGAAAGTACACCTTCAAGGAATAAGACATTCGCATCGTTGGTGTGCTTGGCTTTTAATCCGGCCAGTTCAGTTTTAACTTGCTCCCTGTTTCCGCTTTCTATTTTCTTTAGGTAATCACTTATATCTGTCCCCTGGGCAAATGAAATCACACTTACAGTAAACAATATTGTAATAATTTTATAAATCATATCAGGCAGTCAGCGCCAGGTTGTTATTATCAAGTTTGATCTTATCCAGAAAACACCCGAACAATGTTGCTGATGTTGCCCGGTCAATTTTTACTTTTACATAATCCCCTTCTCTTACATCCGGAGTTAAAGGAATAATAACCATCTTATTTGTATCCGTCCTTCCCGAAAGGAATTGATCTGATTTTTTGCTGAAGCCTTCAATAAGTATAATTTCTTCTTTACCTATCATTTCCTGGTTTATCTCAAATGATATTTCCTGCTGAAGATCTATTATTTCCTGTAACCGCTTCCCTTTTTCTTCCTCGGGAACATCGTCTTCCATTTTATATGCCTTGGTCCCTTCACGCGGAGAATACTTGAACATATATGCACCGTCATATTTAACAGCCCTCATTACTTCAAGCGTCATTAGATGATCTTCATATGTCTCAGTAGGAAATCCCGAAATAATATCCGTTGAGAAACTCACTCCGGGAATGATCTTCCTCGCTTTTTCAATTATGTTAAGATAATGCTCTATCGTATATGTCCTGTTCATAAGGTCTAATATTCTGTTCGATCCCGACTGCACCGGCAAATGAATATAATTGCAGATATTCGGATTCTCAGCTATCGTATATAATAGCTTGTCTGAAAAATCCTGTGGATGGGATGTGGAATATCTTATTCTTAATGATTTGTCAACTACAGCGCAGGCAGCCAGCAGATCAGCAAAATCATTTCCGTTATCAATGTATGAATTCACATTCTGACCAAGTAGTGTTACTTCCCTGAACTTCCGTTCTGATAACTGCCTTACTTCCTGCACAATTGAATTTATAGGACGGCTTCTTTCCCTCCCTCTTGTAAATGGAACAACACAGAATGTGCAGAATTTATCGCATCCCCTCATTACCGATATCCACGCCTGTAAGCCGTCTTCCCTGAAAGGAATAATATCATCATAGGTCTCTGTTTTGGACAGCTTTACGCCTATCCCCTTGTCGCCGTTAAAGGCAATATCAATGTATTCCGGTAGTCTTCTGTATTCATCTGGACCAACTACAAGATCAACTATCTTCTTTTCTTCTATCAGATCCTTTCTCAATCGTTCAGCCATGCATCCGAGTATGCCTACAACCAGCCCCGGTTTGTGTCCTTTAAGATTTTTGAAATTACCTAGTCTTCCGTATATCCTTTGTTCCGCATTATCCCTTACACTGCATGTATTCAAAAGAACTACATCTGCGTTTTCCTGACTTTTAGTTATAGCATATCCTGCATTTTTAAGGATACCTGTTACGATTTCGGTATCCGCAAGGTTCATCTGACAGCCATACGTTTCAATATATATATTACTTTTGCTCATCCGTTATCCAATTATTCCAGTAATAAAGAAAAATGTCATTCTAAAGGAGCGAAGCGAAGGAAGAATCTAATCCTTTAATATTCAGAGATTCTTCGCTTCGCTCAGAATGACACAAAATAGCTAATTATCAAGATAAAAATAACAATTTAGCTACTTAAGTAAAACCATCTTTTTAATCTCTGTATACGTATTAGCAGATAACCTTATAAAATAAATACCGCTTGGGAGACCTGTGCCGTCAAACTGCACATTATACCGCCCCGCTGCTCTGTTTTCATTCAGTAAATTCTTTACCTGCCTTCCTAATATATCATAAACCGCTATCTCTATCTTTGATTCAGACGGCAGCTCAAAACTGATTGTGGTTGTTGGATTAAATGGATTAGGATAATTCTGATGAAGCAGATATTTATTTGGAAGAGTTACATAATTATCCCTGACTGAAACTACAAGAAATTCAGTAGGATCAGGAATGCCGTCTCCGTTTGTATCAGGCGAGATAATCACAAAGTTAATTATTGTGTCGGGTCCTATTGTACCGTTAACACTCGGGTTTCTCGGCAGTGCATCGCCTCCGCCATATGTATAACCTCCGGCTAATACTGCCGCGGCATAAATTGTAAGATGCGGCGGAACTAACCCAGCTCCTAATCCGAATAAATCATTCCATGCTATTGAACATTCAGAATCTCTTCCTCCTATCCCTCGTTTAGAATTAATCTTAGCGCTCATATTAACTGATGTATTGCCCGTTATTTTGTACAAAATAGGAGCTGCCTGATTATAAGCCGCGGTAAAGAAATTTATAGGATGGGAGTCTGAAAACTTGATATTATTTGGATAATCACCATTATACCCGGAAGTGGAACTGATATTTGTTATTCCACCTGGAAGACCTGCATCAAGATAGAGCATTAAACTATTATGAACATCGTTTATAATGTATTTGACTCCGAAATAAAGCGAATCTGCATCCCATGTGGTAAAAAGTCCCCATATTTCATTCATCAAAACACCGCCCGTGTTCCAGTAACCATTAGTGTCAGGATCCCAAGCAACTCTCCAGTTTACTAACCAGTCGTCCGAACCGACATTGACTGTTCCGTCAATTCTCGGCTTTCCGTAAGTTGCTATAATGGAATCTTTCTTCGCTACTTTCAATGCAAACATGGTTGAATCAAAAGCACCTTTACCATCGGTTACATATAAATAGATCTGATAAGAACCTGTATCAGTAATTGATGGCGTTCCGCTTAGTATCCCTGATGTTGAGCCGATATTCAGAAATAATGGCGAGCTGCTTCCCATACTGTAAAACAATGAATCTCCCGCATCAATATCGGTTCCCTTAAGCTGTAATTCAAATCTCTTGGCAACATATATCAATGTGTCTCGAACTAAACCTAATACAGGTGAATGATTCAACTTTACTGTTACTTTAAATGTATCAGCATCAAACATACCTGATAGATTGGAGACTTTTAAGATAACACTTGAAATTGCTGTATCTGAAAAAGCAGGAGTGCCTGTAAGTTTTCCCTTATTTGTAATTGAAAGCCATCCTGGATTTCCTGTTAACGAATATATTAATGAATCATTGGCAGCATCGACTGCTAATACCTGAAAATTAAATTTAGAATTAGAATAAGATGTAAGGTCGGCAATTTTATTAATAACCGGAGGATCGTTTACTAACTGTGTTGTATCCGCGGCATAAATAGTATAGTTTCTTGGAGGTGCCCATAATTTAACTCTGTTATGAGTGTCGCCCCCCGTTGGACTGCTAACAACCTTAAAAGCATCATGCCCTGTATAATCTTTGAATTTTGACCCTACAGGTGAATCAGTATCAACCCAAACATCTATCCATTGTGTTGCATTATCATTAATTACAATATAACCGCCCGGCTGGGCTCCGTAACCATCCCTTCTCGCAACATAAATATCCTGCGATAATGAAGTTTGGTCAGTTGTGCCGTCCTGTTTAATATACCATGGATTTAATCCGCTCCGCTTGGTAGTACCGCCTCCAAGGAATTTCATCCTGATCCACATAAGTGTATCTATTTTTCCGCTAAGACCGTAATCAAAATAGTCCTTAAAGAAAACACATGGCCTTCCCTCTGAAAATATGGTATATGCGTAAGCCATATGCTTGTCGGTTATTATCGGATCGTTGCCGGTGTCAGTTACCCCGTCCCATCCAGTTCTGTCAAAATCATGATTCTCTACAAATGTCGCAACATTGTATCCCGATGTCCCTGCATTTACAAGCCCTGCGCCATCAAGGGTAGTCATGTCGAATGTCCCGGCTGTATTATTGCACATATCCTTTAGTGTGTATCTAAGAGGAAAATCGAACATTGATACATTAGCTCCGCCAACCGTATGGCATGAGTTTAACCACGCTTGAATATCCGAAGTGCTTGACCAGTCTTCCGCGACTGCATATCCTGTTCCGTTAACCCCCTTAAGCCATGCAGCCATAAACGCAGGATCAATTGCTTTCACTGCATCTAACCTGAATCCGTCAAACCCGATAGTATTTTTAAGATAATTGCCCCAGGCAATTAAACTGTCTCTAACACTTTGTTTATTATGATCAAGCCATTGTCCGAATATAAATGCCGACCCTGTATTTGTATATAGGGGATCAGCAAAACAATCCTGTGAATTAGGATAAAATGATCCGGCATCTTTCTTAAATCTGCCTGATCCGTTTGGATAATTAAACACAAGATATGCTGAATCCGGTACTATATTGCTTCCATTATATTGCGGTATGCATTGATAAGGTACGTCTTCCTCTCCTCCCATCATATGCCGTAGTATCGCATCCGCAAATACCTGGATTCCGGCATCATGAAAAACCTTTATTACATTCTGCAACTCCGCTTGATTACCAAAACGTGTCTTTACTGTTCCCTTCTGCTGATAATCCCCAAAATCATAATGATCATAAGGGTCGTATCCCATTGATAAATTTCCTCCGCCTCCTTTTACAGGACTTGGAAACCAGATGCCGCTGAACCCCGCTGAGGCAAGTTTCGGTGCAAGTTTTGCCAATGAGTCATACCAGGTGCCTCCCGGAGGCGAGTTCCAGTAAAATCCCTGCATAAATACATCAGATTTGGGAGAGGTTAATAGTGACTTGGTCTGAGAAATTAATAAAAGTGGGAATATCAGAACAAGAACGAATGTGTAAGCAAACTTTTTCATAAGCATCTTTATTTTGAGTAATGAATATACAAACAGATTGTAATATATTAAAACAAAAAAGCCGCTTTAACTTAATAAAGCGGCTTAATAACCTAAAATCGAACAGTTGTTTTATAAAAATCCTATCTCTTGAATGATTCCTTTAACCTGCGGGCAACTGAAAAACCAAATCCTAATACCATAACAAGTACACCTGTCCATACAAAATTTATGAACGGCTTAACACTTGCCGTAATTGTCAGGACTTCTTTTGATTTCTTGGGTAAGTTCTGAGCGGAATTGTCAAGACTTGATAACGAAAGATCTACTGAACCGGTTGCCTGAAGATTCAGAAGCGTAACTTTAACATTGCCATCTTTTAGATCAGCTGATGTCATAGTGCGGCTTCCTCCCTTGCTTACAAGAGACACCTTAAAATCTTCCTTCTTCCCATTTGTTTCAGCTGTAAGATTAGCTATTATCTCAAAATCTTTACCTGCCATCATTGCTTCCCTAACTTCAGCAGGGAAATAGAAGTCATTAAAAGTAATTTTAACATTATTATAATCTTTTGAATCACCCTTATGCAGTGTTACTGTATTTCCTTTGGAACCGTCATCTTCTTCATATCCTAAAGGTGATACGTAAAAATCTTTTGTTACAAGATTAAGTATGGCAGGCTCTCTCATCAGTCCGTTATTAAATTCACTAATATACATTACCGGAGAAATCTTGTAATTGTCATCTCCTTTCTTGAGCGAAAGATTAAATTCATATTTGGTTGCATTCTCAATAGGTGTATAACCGGTAAAAATAATCTCGTATCCTAAAGCATGATTAGGCACATTCTTTTCAAGATTTACATCGATTTGTTTTGTATATCCCGCTGAACCAATAACTCCCAATATGAATAATGCTATTCCTATATGGGCAATATAAGCTCCAAGCATTTGAAGTCCGCCCCGAATTATCTTAAATGCAATTGTAATATTAACAACAAGTGTAATTGCTGCAGAAAATGCAAGCAGCAGCATCATTATATCAGTTACTCCCCCAACCACCCAGATGAGAACTGTAACAAATAATGACAATGCAATTGGAATAACTGATGTTTTCAGCAAATCCTCACGTCTGGTTGTATTCCATTTCAGCAGAAGACTTAAACCATTCAACAGACCGATTATTATCGCAAGCGGTATATGCATCTGGTTATAGAAAAATGCATCAACTGAATGACCAAATAATGGAGCTGACGTCCCCACAAGTACAATTAAAGCAGATGCACTTAATACAATCGCTGCAGTAAATAACGCCAGGTCTCTTGATAATATTTGTTCTTCTGAAGGTACCGGTTCCGATAAATATTTCCAGCGGTAAATTACCATACCGAATCCCAGTACAATAAAAGTCCCAATAAATATTATCAGGAATAAATATACAAGCATTCCCGGATCAACAAATGAATGAACAGAAGCGTCGCCAAGAACCCCGCTTCTTGTTAAAAACGTACTGTACAATACAAGGATGTAAGTCATTAAACAGAGAATAAGATTTGTCTTGGCAAACTTGCCTATGCCTCCGGTTGCCTGACTTTTCCTTTGAACTAATAGTGTATGAATTGAAGCTACTCCAACTAACCACGGAATCAAACTTGAATTCTCAACTGGATCCCATGCCCAGTATCCGCCCCACCCCAACATTTCATAAGCCCAGTAACCTCCCATCATTATCCCAAGTCCTAAAATCCCTGCTCCTGCAAGTACCCATGGGAATGAATGTTTTACCCATTCACGGTAATCGTTTTTCATTAAAGCTGCAACTGCAAATGCAAATGGAACAGTTGCCATTGAAAAACCGGTAAATAAGATCGGAGGATGTATCTGCATCCAAAAGTTTGTTAACTGTGGATTCAAACCCTTACCATTAACAATAAATTCTTTTAACGATACTCCTGCTCCCGAAAGATTAGCAAATAAATCAGAATTCATCTTGATAAAACTCTGACCCGACTGCTGGTCAGTAAACTGGAAATTCTGCATAAAAGGAAGATTAAAAAAGGCAGGATTAAGATCTTTTATACTTAAGAAAATTGGTTCAGACCAAATAGCCGCAAATGGATTCTTGAATAATGGTGAAACCATGATTAATAAGAAGGTTGTTGCCAGAGAAAAAACAGCCATTACTCTTGGCTCCAGATCCCCTCTTTTTGAACAATAGGATTGTAATACAACTCCTACTAATGAACTAAGCACCAGCCATAGAAAGAAACTCCCTTCCTGACCAGCCCAAAATGTGGATGCAAGTTTACCTCCCGAAAGTGCATTGCTGCTGTAACTGTAAACATAATGGAGTGCATAATTATGTGTAAGAATATTATACTCGAGAAATACTGCGGCTGCTACTACTAGCATTGCCATCGAGTGATATCCTATCCTTCCATAGTTTAACGTATTCTGATAACCCCTGAAATTCAGGTAATACATCACCATCGAAAAAAGGCTGCACGCAAGTGCAATAGTTAATATTAAACTTCCTGCCATATTATTTACCTATTTATTGTTCTATCCCGAACGGGATGATGAGAATTTATAAACTTGAAGATTTAACTTTATCTTCCTGGTATTTGCTTGGGCATTTTGTGAGTATGTCCCTTGCATGGAAATACCCATCTTTATAACTGCCCGTAACTACAACACTCTTTGCAGATTCAAAGTTGTTGGGGATTGTACCATTGTAAACAACCTTCATTTCATTCCCTTTTTCATCTACCATGTAAAATGAAAATGTTCTGTGTACCTTATCCGTCTCAAAGTTTTTAGATTTAACCCAGCTCCCTGTTGCCTTGCAAACCTTGTCCTTTGACATTACATTCTGAAAGTTGCTTTCATATTGTATATTGCTTTGTGAAAACAGGTAAACCATTATGGCAAGAAAAATAGTGATAATTCCTCCGCCGAATATGTATTTATTCTTCATATTATATTTCCTTTTAATTTCTTATTAATGTGTGCTGACGATTTTTGCTTCTTCGACAATATCATTCTTCTTATTATAAAACTCTTTCTCGAAACTTTTAATTCTTTTGTCCAGGTTAAGAAGGTAAAAGAAAATACCGGTCCAGACAATCAGAACAATTACCATAACAATATAAATAGCGTTATTCTGTAGAAATTGATATAGTCCTTCCAATTTAACCTCTGGTATATATTTTATTGATTCGGTCTTTATATATTAGTGATTTATAGCCAATATTCCACATCCAAAAATAAAGGATGGTAAATCCAAATAATGAAAGAAAGAATATAAGCTGCATATTTCCGTTCATCTTGAAATTTACAACCGGTCCGGCATTGGTATCGTCTGCAGATCCGGGATGCAGTCCCTTCATTATCCTTGGCATAATGAATATAAAGAAAGGTACAGTTAAAAATGCTATTACGGAGTACACTGCAGAAAGTGTAGCCCTCTTTTCTTCAGATTCAAGGGATGAGCGAAGTGCAAACCAAGCTCCGTAAATCAACAATAATGCAAAAATGCTAGTCTGCCTCGGATCCCAGCTCCAGTAAGATCCCCATGCAAATTTAGCCCAAACAGCTCCTGTTATTGTAGCTAATACACAGAATATCATTCCTAACTGCGCCGCTGCATAACTCTTTGCATCATCATCAAGGTTTTTGTTTTTAAGATACTTAACACTGTAAATTGTTGACATTAGAAACGCTATCACCGTTAACCATGCTGTTGGAACATGGAAAAATATGATCTTGGCATTTTGTTCCAACCCCCGAATCAGCGGAAACTGATACCAATGAATTGGGTTCTCAACAATGGGAAATGCTATTCCCGCCACTGATACAAAACTCAACAGTAGAAATAGAAATATCTTCCAGGCCATAGTTTTTATTCTATTATTGTTATTAAAACTTAATCTTTCCAGACAAAATCGAACAGCATATAAGAGGCAGCGAGCATTATCACATCATAGCAGACAACCATTGCAAGCTCAAAAACACTTTGTTCAAATGACGTGCCATCTAATGAATTCAAAGTTAACTGAACTACCAGTAAAATTAAAGGCAGCAGTATAGGAAACGATAGAACCGGGTACAAAGTTCCCTTTGATCCCGCCTTGGCAATTATAGCGGCAATAATCGTCGACGAAACAGCCAAACCTACATTTCCAAGTATAAAGGTTACTACGAAAAGTAAGAAATTCTTAATAATAAAAGCATCAAAAAATGCTGAGTATAAGAGGGCTATCACAATATTCATCATGAATACGAGAATCAGATTAAAAAGCAGTTTCCCTGAATAAATTGTCGATGGTGATGCTATTAGATGAAGAGTCATTGTTGTACCTCGTTCCTCTTCCGAAACAAATGCCCTTGCAAGTCCTGACATTGCAGAAAAGAATATCACAACCCAGAAAAGCCCCGCCGTTAAACTCTGTGATATTTTCTCTGTGCCTATTGAAAATAGAATTACACTTATTGCGACTATAATAAACATTACAAGTGAGTTTACTGCATATCTTGTTCTTAGTTCTGAGTGAAAATCTTTCCTGAATAATGAATATGCTTTTACACTCATTTTACAATTTCCCCTCTGATCCTCGAATTACTCATTTTCTTATACTGCTCGAGTTCTAATTTTAATGCACAAATCTCAAGGTCGGTCTCTTCATTAGATGCGATTATTACAATTGAAGTTTCAGCTTCTTTCTTAAGGATAGTATAAACTTTCTCCTTCCCTTCAGAATCAAGATTTGATGTCGGCTCATCTAGTATTAAAAGTTCTGGTGAATGTGCGAGGGCAAATATGAATTTCAACCTTTGTTTCATTCCTGATGAATAAGTCTTTACTAAATCATCTTTCCTGTTAATCAGTAAGAACTTTTCCAGCAGATAATTTACTCTGTCCTTATTTAACTGGATTCCCCTGATTTCAGAAAAATAAACCAGATTTTCCCATGCGGTGAATTCATCATACAACACCAGATAAGGTGAAACAAATCCTATATGATTATGCAGTTTCTCAGGAAGGATTTCTTCATTACCGCACTTGTGAATAATCTTGCCGGAAGAGGGCGAAATTATGCCGGCTATGATTTTGACAAGGGTCGATTTCCCGGAACCATTACTTCCCGCAATACCAAATATTCCATTGCTCTCAAATGTAAAATTAATATTGTTAAAAATTAGTCTTCTTCCGAATACCTTGATTAACGAGATCGCTTCAACTGAATAATTACTCATTAAATATTACTATTTTTCCTGTTTTTACTTTATCACCTGATTTAACAGCAAATATATAAATACCAGAAGATAACCGCTCGTTATTATTATTTCTGGGAGTCCATTTTATTACTGGGTGACCAAAAGGAGACTCAATAACTGATTCAGAAGAATATACAAGTGTCATGCTAATACTATATATACTTAAAATTGCTATACCAGAAGAATTAGCATCTGCCGGAATATAAATATTGACATGACCCGGATTGTTGTATCTGAATGGTGAGGGAAAGGCAAAATCTGTTATATTGTTATTGTAAACCCCGCTGTCTGCAAGTAAATTATTCAGAATCTCAGCATCGGTCCAAAACTGATGTTTATCAGCAGTTAAAAGAGTATAATATTTACCGGAAACATCTCTTGATCCTGAAAAAGATATATTCGACACCTGATATTGAAAATTTAATAATGAATCTGAATTGGCAGACGCAGCATTATAATCAGAGTTTGTAATAATTGAGGCAAGAGTATCAACATCCCCGGGCAAATGAATTATCATTTTTATATAATTATTTGATGTTGGAAAACATGTTCCATTAATTGTATTGTAAGGAGGCAATGTTAAACTAGTCGTATAACTAATCAATGGATAATTTTCTCCTTCGATGAATTTTTTTCCCGAGGGAGCATATTGTGCTCTGTAATTAGTATAAAATACCCTGACGCCAAATTCATTCAATGCTTCGCTAAACAAAGAACCCTTTTCCATTATCGCCTGATTTATTGCAACGATTGCCCTTTCCGAGGGCATGAGTTCCCAATCCCTTTTAATAATGCCGTAGCCAAATTTATCTCTCTGAAAAATATTCCATATTGCGAGATCATATCCATCTCCCGCACCAAGATTATTTTCAGCAATAGACCTGTCTGGATTGTCGAAATAAGTGCTTAAATAATTATAATAATCTTTTATCGATGTATAGACAAAAGTCTCCATCGATGTTGAGGTCAGCTCGTGGAACCATGCATCAGAATCCCTATAGATATAACTCCCTACCTGTATACCGTGATTGAACTCATGCGCAACTGTTACTCTTGCCGCAAATATCCCTAATGTTGGGAAACCTGTAAAATCACTATTCAAAAGCATGAATGAAGGGCCTTTATCATTTGATGAAACAAATTCAAAATCTGTTTCACCGTATTCGCCTAAACCGGATAAATTCGCTATATAAATATCATACTTATCATCACCGCCTGCTCCATTATCGGGAGGCGGAGCGGGAAATCCTATGTAGTTAACTTCAAAATTATATGAGGAGTCTGCCGCGATAGCAACTGAATCCACATATATTTGTATAAGATCACTCACTGAATAATGCAAAAGATCATCAGTGGTATAAAATTTAGGAGCGTTGGTTCCTGTAGTATCATAATGTATTCTGAAAAAACCGGAAGGAGACACTATGCTCGTCTGTAAAATTGGTCTTGCGAATAGTGGCTTTAATATCTGCTGCTGCTCTGGAGTAAAACTGTTGAAATGTATTCTGACTGAATTTGCCTGACTGAATCCGCACTTAATAAATTCTTTGTTTGAACCGGTTTTAAGAGTGGTTTTTACATTTCTGATTTTCATAAAATCATTAAACATCTTATCAAGCTGCTGCCTGGTCAATTCCTGAGGAATAATCCGGGTACTGCACAATATCAGAAACAAAACCATATAGTATTTAATCATTGTAACGGCTTAATTGTAATGCAATTTTCTCTGTTGTCAATATAAACAATGTGATAATTTCTTAAATTAAGATTTTTAATGAAATAATCACCTGCAAACTGTGCGCTGATCACCGAACTCACGCTGAAATTCTTACCCCTGTTTATTAGATCAATCTTTTTAATAACCCCTTCTCCAGGCATATTAAAAAATAATTTATCAACTCCCTTAAAATTCATAGCTCCGGTATAATATAATCTTTCATTATCAGGGAGTCCGCCTGATAATTCTTTTCGGTTAGCAAAATTAACCATATTCCCTGATAAAGTTACAGCTGCATTGGTTTCGAAAGATTTTAATATGCTGAAATAGCTTTCCTTTTTGTAAGAAATAAAATCTCCTGCAAATGAAATAATGTTTTGTGTCCCTTTAAGTTTAAGTGAATATTTAAATTCAGGGTTCTGAAAATTATTCTTAAAGGAAACACTGTTTAAAATTAAAGAATCCCTGTAATTCTGCCAAAAGTATAATTCGGAATAACCCCCCTCATCTGTTGAGGCATTAATCACATTATCAGAAATAATAAAATTATTATTCATGAGGTTGACTGAAATATTATTATAAACCGAGGCGCTTAATTTTCCCTCCTCAAGTTGGATAACATACAGCTTCACTTCGCCTTCATTATTATGTTCACATCTGATATTTTTAATCCCATTGCGGACATAGATTGTTTTTTTATCATATTTTGAATGATTATAATCGAGATTGACCACTTCTATGAGTTTTTTCCCTGGAGTATAACAGTAAAATGTAAGTTCATCACTGTAATTATCGGAATATATTTTTTCCGGTGTTCCATTAATAGGTATTGAATAATATACTGAAGGCACCCCTGATGAATTTCGAATTATAAGATTCAGATTATGCTCATTATTATCAATAAAACAAAGATCCGGGATGTTGTCATTATTATGATCAAAGTAATTTATTCCCTGCTGACTTATACCTAAAGATATATTTGTTTCTTCCGAAACCCCTGTAAACCCTGTAATTGTATAAAAGCTTCCATTCTTGTTTATAACAGCAATTCCATTTATAAATTTGCTGTAATAAGGAATTAAATTACTGCATCCGGGTTTACTGAAATAAATTACTTCGGGATAATAATCTCTCTCATCTTTTCCGAATAATACAGAAACTACTCCTGTATTTGTATCAAGGTAGGCGATATCCATCTTTCCGTCTCTGTTAAAATCACCTATTATGATCCTTTCAGGATTGTATTTAGTCTGAATAACCTTTCTGTTCTCAAAAGAGGAATTAAAACTACCGTAGAATATTTCAATTGAATTCCTTTTAGAGACTATAATATCTTCATAAGAATCCAAATCAATATCTGAGGTCTTAAGAGAATAAATCTGTTCCCTTAATGGAAAAGACTGCATTTTGTTGAATACATTATTCCCCTTATTATATAAGAGTTCTATAGTCTGAGAAGTAAGATTAAATGAGGCAATATCCGGGAAACCATCATGATTTATATCCATGAACTGAGCAAAGGAATAAACAGTATTATTAACAATTCTGCTTTCTGTCAGTTTATTATGTTCACTTGTTAACAAAGACAAGCCGTCAAATGAACTCCCCGATAAAAGTACAGTAGGCTTTCCAACCCCATTAATATCAGCCACGGAAATATTATCAGGATAGGATTTTAATTTAATTTCCTGGGCAAAAAATGGTCTGCCGTTTTTACCGAATGAGAGATATCCCGCTTTCATATTTTTTCTAGAACAATAAACATATCCGCTGATATTATTGTCACGGTCGGATATACTTTGCATCCGGGAGATCACTGAAGAGGTGTTGAATTTTCTTGGTGCTGCAAAACCGCCTGATTGTTTCCCGTCTACTGATTCAATTTCTTTTTTTGACGGATTAAACAATACAAGGTCGGTATATGAATCGCTGTTATAATTTACAGCGAAAAGATTTGTAAACCCGGAATCAGCATCAAATCTGTTGAATTTGCAAAAACCATTTATCGGGATCTGAGGAAATGCCTCAAAAGAAAGGAGCAGAATTATGGCTAATAGTTTAATATGGATTATTTCGATTTTTAAGCCTTGAGTCTCTCCGGCGCAGGGCTTCTTCAAATCTTCTTTTCTCATCTTCAGTTTCGGGAATTGACTCAATAGCTTTTACCGGCTTACCCACTTTGTCTACACAGACAAATGTTAAATAAGCAGAATTGGTATGTAATCTTTTTTCTTCTTTATAATTCTCAGCGAAAACTTTAACTCCAACTTCCATTGAAGTATTGAACACCCTATTTACTGAAGCAATTAAAGTTACGATATCTCCCAGATGAACGGGATGATGAAAATCTATCCTGTCAACAGACGCAGTTACGCAAACCTGCTGGTTATGTCTGCCGGCAGCCAATGCAGCGCATATATCGATCCAATGCATTAGCTGACCCCCGAGAAGATTCCCCAGTTGATTGGTATAATTAGGCAGAACAAGTTCTGTCATCGTTGTTACAGATTCACTGACTTTTCTACCTGTATTGCTCATTTAGATGATACAATCTCCAGATTGCTTTTCAGACTCTGCATTTCTTTGGCTTTATCGTCTGAAGGATATCTTTGTAGAAATTTATTAATTTCTTCCAAAGCATCATTACTTCTATTTCTGTTGATTAGAAGTTTAACTTTATCATACATTGCAAGAGGAGCATACTTTGTATCATGGTAAGTTTCAATTACATTATCATAATATTTTAATGCACCTTTGTAAAACTCCAGCTTCTCGTAAATATATGCAGTATGATATTCTTTTAGAGCAAGTTTTTCATTTAATTCTTTAATTTTAGCTTCTGCATCCGGGACCTTATCGCTGGTAGGGAAAAAATCTATATAAGATTGGTATTCTTTGATAGCACTCTTTGTATACTTCTGATCAAGAGAATAATCGGGTGAAAGTTTATAATAACATTCTGCAAGCATATACTGCGATTCAGGCACCATTTTACTTGCTGGCATATTCCGGATTAATTTGCTGAATTCATAAGCTGCAAGTATATATTCTTTTCTTTTATATCTTGATTCGCCCAGGTAATACTGAGCAGTATCAACAACGGATGCCCCCGGATACTGAAGTACAATACCCGAAAATTCATTTACCGCGGTTTCATAATCCCTGTCGTTATATAACTGCTTTGCATAATCAAGTCTTTCATTTGGAGTCATGTTTGCTGTATTTATTGAGCTTGCACATCCCCACATTCCAAGGGATAAAAGGAATAATATTGCTAAGTTCTTCATTTTCTATAAGTTTATTGAATAATAGTCTACAATTATAGTTAAAATCTTTAAGGCTTCAAAGGTATAAAAACAAGGAAAAGACAAGATTCTTTGCCTCATTGCATTTGTTCAGAATGTCAACTAGAGATTTTATCACTTGCTTCGAACTGTAAAAAATAATATTACTGCAGCGGCGGCTGTGCCAAGAGCAGCAACTGGTTCAAACAATCCGGAAAAGAAAGGTTCCGCAGGAATGGTTCCTACAGTAAAACTAAATACACTGTTTTCCAAATCCTTAATTTCATCCACTTTAACTGTATCAGAATAAACCAAATTAAATTCCTTCAAACCCTTTCCTGTATAAAAGTAATTCCCCTTAAATGTGAGCCTTCTTTTCACAAGATAAGTACCCAGGAAGCCATCTCTGAAAATATCTTCATAGGTTGTCGAGGCTTTTTCTATAGTATATAAAAACTGCGGCGTTCCGGTTCCCTTCTCAGATACTGCTTTTAATTGATTTGAATAGAGAAACCCTAGAATTTGGTTGTTAAAAACAGAATATGCTCCGGGGTTTGTAATTTCAGTGTAAACAGAATCGTGTGGATTTTCTGAATGTATAAATGTGCTGACAGTTGAATCGGCTAATGAATAAAATATATCTAGATTTGATTTAGACTGTGGAGAAATTATTCCAGTAAAAGTCCAAAATATAGAAGCAGCCAAAATTATAAAGTGAAATGCATTTAATTTTTTATTATCAGGCATATATACCGCGTATCTTTAAAGTTTTAGCCACTTTATCTATAGCCAAAATATACGCACCAATTCTTAAAGTTACATTATACTGTTCAGCAGATTTATAAACATTAGCAAAGGCTTCATCCATCATTCTTTCGAGTCGTTCATTTACGAGATGCAAAGTCCAGAAATACCCCATCCTGTCCTGAACCCATTCAAAATAAGATACAGTTACTCCCCCGGCATTTGCTAGAATGTCAGGGATAACGAGAATTCCTTTTTCCTGAAGTATATGGTCTGCTTTTGCGGAAGTCGGACCGTTAGCACCTTCAGCAATTATCCTGCATTTAAGTTTATTAGCATTATGTGAAGTAATCTGATCTTCTTTTGCGGCAGGTACTAGGACATCACAATCCAATTCAAGAAGATCATCATTTGTTATCACTTCACCATTCGGATATCCTAAAATAGTTCCATTTTTATCAGCGAATTCTATAACATCAGACATATTAAATCCATCTTTATTATAAAGAGCCCCATTAATATCGCTAAGCCCAATTATTTTAACCCCTTGTTCAGAAAGAAGCTTTGCTGAGATGGATCCCACATTTCCAAATCCCTGAACGACAGCGGTTGCGTGTTTAGGATTAATGCCTAATTTATTCAAAGCTGATATTGAGACAATCATTACCCCTCGTCCTGTTGCTTCTCGTCTTCCTAGAGAACCTCCCAATATACTTGGTTTCCCTGTAACTACAGCTGTTTCATTTCTTCTCATATGCATACTGTATGTATCCATAATCCAGGCCATAGTCTGTTCATTGGTATTCATATCCGGAGCCGGGATATCTCTTTCAGGACCAAACACATCAAGTAGATTTGATGTGAATCTCCGTGTCATTCTTTCAATTTCACCGCTGCTCATTTTTGAAGGATCACAAATTATACCTCCCTTTGCTCCACCAAAGGGGATACTTACAATCGCACATTTCCATGTCATCCAGGCAGCAAGGGCTTTCATTTCATCTAGATTAACATCAGGTGCATACCGGATACCTCCTTTTGAAGGACCAAGTATTTCATTATGAATAACCCTATAACCTTCAAACACTTCAATCCCGCCATGATCCATTATTATTGGTACTGAAGTGATTATCTGTTTGACGGGACGCTTGAGATAATTATAAATCCCGGGATCAAGCCCAAGAAGTTTAGCAGCAAGATCGAACCTTTCCATCATTGACTCAAAGGGATTCTCTTTATCTTTTATTGGTGCCGGTTCTTTATATAAATTAGTAGGAATGATTGATCCATGCTGGTTTTTATTATTCTTTTCGCTGGTCATAATTACCTTTCTAAACTAGTTGATGTAATTTTAATAATCACAAACTTATAAAAATATTAACGCCGGATAAAAGCCATAACGGTCTATATTAAACTTGCTTGCTCTTAATCAACATCCTGCTAAATTCCAAGTTGCCCGATATGATGATTAAGATGCCGCAGATAGTCCTCTGCAATAAAACTAAGTGTTACTGGTTCTTTTTCTCCGATACGCCACATTGCATTTAGTTTTGCCTCAGGTATGCGTTTAATTATTTCAGCAAGGTGAAGATTATAATATTTCCACAATTCAATAATCTCCTTCCAGTTCCTTTCATCGTATCCCTGAATGCTGACCCAATCATCCTGCATATAAACCGGTCCTGCATTTTCATTTGCCTGAGCCCGGACAAACCGATGATGATTATTTGATGCTGAATCTATCAGATGCCCCATTATTTGTATTTTAGACCATTTCCCTGGAGCAGGTTTTATTTTTGCCTCACCATCATTAATTCTGATAAGTTTTTCTGATACGTCCAGTACTGTCTTTTTCAGGTTTTCTGCAATATTATTTAACATAAGTAAATCCTTTCTTTTCAATTTGTGGATTTATGGAAATTATTTTATCCACAAATTCATCGATCCCCGCGAAATCTGAATTTATTTTTAATTTATCTGTTCTTGTTAATATACAGATAATTGATTTTTTCTTTTCAATCAGTACGATATCAGGGATAAAGAAATATTTAAGATTTGAGATATAATCAGCAAAAAATATTTTATTCTCTTTAATGGATATTTCAACTATAGTATTAATTATTTGTGTCCACAGCCATGCAATTAATACACAGAAAAGCAGAACCGCAAACAAATCCGGACTAACACCTCTTTCATTCTTCAAAAGTAAGTAGACAACAGGAACACCAACAATAGTCAAACCGCTTGCAGCAATTACAGTCATATGTTTTTTGGCAGGATTTAATTGAATTGCGGAGGAATCATCAAAAACAACAAACCTCCTCCCTTTATATTCAGGTTTTTTAAGATTAAAAACGCCCATATTTTTCTCTCAATTATTTACTTAAAAATATGAAAATAAATCAATTATTACATTATGATATAGTAATTAATCAGTAAGTTGCGTAATATCATTTGGAACATCTTCAGGGTTTCCAACTGCATGATGATCCATAGAAATGTCTTACAAACAGATATCGGGATTCACTAATTACTTGTTTCCAAATATTTTCCCTTGTATTTCTTTTATAATATTCTTAAATAAGTGCCGGAAATTTAGGAGATTTATGAAATTTAATCTTGCCCTACTTCTTTTCATTGTTTTACTGTTAAATATTTCTGTTTTCAGCCAAACTACATCGCCCTACGATTTTCTCAGGCTTGATTTAAGCGCCAGGGCTGCTGCTCTAGGGGGTAGTTTTGTTTCAAATATTGATGATCCAAATGTAATTTTCTATAATCCTGCCGGCGAGAAAATGCTTACAGGTTCACCTGCTTCATTTTCATTCCTTAAATACCTCCTTGACATAAATTTTGCAAGTGTTACATATTCGACTGACCTAAAGGATATCGGCAGAGTGGCATTTGCTTTAAAATATGATAACTATGGCAAGTTCACAGGTGCAGATGAATTTGGCAATCAAACCGGAGAATTCAGCGCTGGAGATGCCGTTATAATTATTGGTTACTCCAATGCACTTGATAAAAATTTCTATTACGGCATTAACGGAAAATTTATTTATACTTCAATAGCAGACCGTTCCTCGTCGGCATTTGCGCTTGACTTCGGTTTAAACTATAACCTGCCAGAAAAGGATCTGAGTGTTGGATTTGCCATTCTAAACGTGGGCTCACAGATTTCAGCTTATTATGACACAAAGGAAAAACTGCCGTTGGATGTTACTGTTGGAGTATCTAAGGCTGTTCCTCATACCCCTCTAAGAATTTCAATTGATTTTCACAGACTTAATGACAGTCAGTCGGATCTCGAATCACATTTAAGAGCTTTTTCAATTGGAACTGAGTTTACTTTAAGCAAAGTATTAAAACTTAGATTGGGGTATGACAATCAGAAAAGACAAGACCTGTCAATCGGGTCATTTGCAGGACTTGCAGGGTTCAGTATAGGAATGGGAGCTAATGTTTCCGGATACAGTTTTGATTACGGATTTTCTTCATTCGGTGCAATTGGTTCATTGCACAGGATAAGTGTTTCAACAACTTTTTAATCTTATTATTTGCTGCATATATCATAATTATGCGATCCCGGATATTCCGGGATTTTTTATTCCTTATATGGGTTCAATAAGTATTGTCTTGCGAGACTCCTTGAACTCCCATATTCTTTCATTTCAAGCAATCTGTTGTAATACTCTTTAGCTTTTTCACGGTTACCCGTAACATCATTGATCATTCCAAGATACAGGACAGCATTTATTTGAAAACCCGAATCTTCTTTATCAATCTGTTTTGAAAGATCGACACAGTTCTGAAGAAAGATTTTTGCCGAGTCAAGTTTCTTCTCGTTTTTTGCGTTCAGCCCTATATAATAATCAGATTCACGTAATGTTTTAGTATTATTATATCCAAAGTAATCCTGTCCAGCTTTTTTCAGGACATCACTGAAAACAGCTGCACAACCCATGTAATTTCCTTTCTTTATTTCAATTCTTCCCATCCATTTTTCAAATACAGGATTATCCGGGAAATCTGCAGTAAGCATTTTTGCATATTCTTCTGCCATATAGGGATTATTTTCATAATTAAAAAATAAAGTCATTAGGAAATATCGTGCTTCATATTTCGCATACTTCCCATTCATTGCTGTATTTGTAAGCTGCTCAATACCTTTTTGTTTATCTCCTTTAGGAAAGAAAATCATGAGAGGTTTAATAAGCGGAAATTCACCGGGAATAACTGCAGCGTAATAATTATATATACCAAATCCCAGTTGGACATCAAGATTATTGGGATCTAATTTAGATGCCCGTTCAACTATTGGAAGTGCTTCCCTGCCGTCATCTGCAGCTTTAATCCAGCTTTCCCGAAATCCATGAAGCCTGCCTCTAAATCCGATTGAACCTCCTTTAAAGAATAAAGCCTCAACGTTATCCGGGTTTTTATCTAGAAGTTCATCACACTGATAAATTACATCTTCTAGCTTTTTGAAGAAGAGGTCATCATAACTTTCAACATCAGGATCAACAAGGATTTTCCACCAGTCAATCATTGCAAGGAAAAATCGTCCAGCCGGGTGATCAGGATAATCCGATATAATTCGCCGGAAGGTAGTTTCAGCCTCAGGGAATTTCATATTATAGATTTCTTTAATTCCCTTAATTACAACTGTATCGAATTGTGCTCCCTGAGGTTTGGCAGAAACCGGTAAAAGGAGCAAGAGAAAGACTAAAATATATTTCATTCTTCCACTATTTTTTTCAGGAGGTAATCTTTTACATTGGTAATTGCAATTCTTTCCTGAACCATGGAGTCTCTTTCTCTAACAGTAATCGTCTGATCTTCAAGAGTCTGAGTATCAACAGTTATACAAAAAGGAGTTCCGGCTTCATCCTGCCTGCGGTACCTTCGGCCGACTGCACCTTTGTCGTCATAAAATACTTTAATGTATTTTCTAAGGTCTTTTTCAATATTCCTTGATATTTCGGGCATACCTTCTTTATTAACCAAAGGGAATATTGCAGCCTTTATGGGAGCCAGTTTTGGATGGAACTTTAATATTGCACGGGTTTCGCCGTTCACTTCTTCTTCAGAATAAGCATCTGTAAGAAAAGCCATGAAAGATCTGCTCGCACCGCATGATGTTTCAATGATAAAAGGAGTAAATTTTTCCTTTGACTCTTCATCAAAGTACTTCAACGATTTGCCTGAGAATTCTTCATGGCGCGACAAATCAAAGTTAGTTCTATTATGTATACCTTCTATTTCACCCCAGCCGAATGGAAATTCGTATTCGATATCAGTTGCTTCTTTTGCATAATGAGCAAGTTTATTTTTTGGATGATCATGATATCTGAGTTTATCCTTTGTCATTCCAAGGCCATAATACCATTTCAATCTTTCGGCTTTCCAATATTCATACCATTCAGAATCTTCAATTGGTTTTACAAAGAACTGCATTTCCATCTGCTCAAACTCCCGGGTTCTGAAAAGGAAGTTTTTTGTATTTATTTCATTTCGGAATGCTTTGCCTACCTGAGCTATTCCGAAAGGCAGCTTTTGGCGGGATGAACCCTGAACATTAAGGAAATTAACAAAGATTCCCTGAGCTGTTTCAGGTCTAAGATAAACCACAGCGTTTGGATCTTCGATTGAACCTATGAATGTTTTGAACATAAGGTTAAACTGGCGGGCAGGTGTGAATGTACCTTTATTTCCGCATTGTGGACAGTTTAATTCAGAAAGAAGCTCACCGCCGATTTCTGTGTCATCGATCAAGCGGTCAAATAATTCATCTAATTCATTTGAACCCTCAAGATGGTCTGCCTTAGCTTTTACCTGAGTTGTTTCAAATTTTTCAGAAAGTTGAGGATTGTTAATAATTTTTTCTTTCAACCCTTCAATTGCTTTTTTCTTTTTCTTTTCATTCAGTGAATCTGCTAAAATATCAACTCTGAAACGGGCTTTGCACTGGCGGCAGTCAATCATCGGATCTGTAAAATTCTCGACATGCCCGGAAGCCTGCCATACTTTGGGGTGCATTAATATTGAGGCATCCAGTCCTTCAATATTTTCCCGGTATGTCATGAACTTCCACCATTCCTCTTTAATATTTCTTAATAATTCAACACCAAGCGGGCCGTAATCCCAGCAGCCATTTAATCCGCCATATATTTCACTTGACTGGAATACAAAACCCCTTCTTTTTGACAAAGAAACTATTTTCTCAACTACGTCAGATTGGTTGTTTTTCTGCTTTTCGATAACGGACCTCCGGAAATTTTATTTTTATAGTGGGTAAATATAGAAAAAAACGTCCTTTTTGTATAATCACTAATTGGTAACAACTGATCATTTAATTAAATTTGTTTTTCATATAAAGGAATTCTTTTGAATTTAGAAGAATTTAATAAAATATTAATCGTCAGATTAAGCTCCCTTGGAGACATTCTACTGACAACTCCTTTGATTAGGACGATACAGAGAAAATATCCCGGCAAGAAAATTCATTTTCTGTTAAGATCAGAGTATGAATCAGTACTTGTAAATAATAATTATCTTGATAAGATTTATCTTTTTACAAGGAATGATGAGGAGAATAAAAAGCTGATTAAATCTTTGAAAAAGGAAAAATACGACCTCGTTATTGATCTGCAGAACAATTTAAGGTCTGCATTCGTATGTAATAAACTCCATGCAAAAACTATAAAGTTTAATAAACGGGGTATTGCAAAACTACTTCTTGTAAATTTTAAAGTTAACTTACTGAAGAATGCAGAGCAGATTCCCGAAAGATATGCAGGTGTATTTGAGAACTTTCAGCTTGATGATGAAGGTCTTGACCTGATCACCTATAATGCTCCATCAGTATTATTTGAACCCGACAAAAAATACATTGGATTTGCTCCAGGCTCACGCCATTTTACCAAAACCTGGCCGCGCAATTATTTTATAGAGCTGGGTAAGATGCTAAATGCAGAAGGTTATACAATTGCGCTGTTTGGAGGTAAAGACGACCGGCTGGTTTGTGCTGAAATCTGTGCAGAGGTCAAGGGAATTGATCTTTCAAATAAAAATGATATTCTTCAAACAACAGCTGATATGAAAAAATGTCTTGCAGTTGTTTGTAATGATTCAGGTCTAATGCATTCAGCTGTAGCATCAGGAGTAAAGGTTTTATCAATTTTTGGATCAACAGTTAAAGAGTTCGGTTTTACGCCTTATGTTGGTAAAAATCCGGGTCTGCTTAAAAGTTATATCATTCTGGAAAATAAATCATTAACATGCCGGCCATGCACACACATCGGCAGGGATAAATGTCCAAAGAAACATTTCAAATGTATGCTGGAAATAACTCCACTGCTTTCTTTCAACAATTTAAATCTATTGCTCAATTCCTGATGAAAAAATTCTGGTTTCTTTTCTATAATGGATTTATTATTCCTCCTCTTTATATTGCTGTCCGAGCTGCAGGTTTATTTAATAATAAAGTAAAGAAAGGAATAAAGGGAAGAAAGAGAATATTTGAAGAACTTATTCTTAATTCTTCTTCAACTAATAAATTAAATAAGCTGATATGGTTTCATTCATCCTCACTTGGAGAGTTCGAACAGGCAAAACCAATAATAGAAGAATTAAAGAAGACAAAGGGGATAAATATTCTGGTTACTTTTTTTTCCCCAAGCGGTTATGACAATTCAAGAAAATATCCATTTGCCGACATGGTATCATACCTTCCGTTTGATACTAAATCCAATGCTGACAGATTTATAAATATTGTAAAACCTGATGCAGCCGTAATAATGCGTTATGATATCTGGCCGAATCATATATGGTCAATGAAAAATTTTAACATCCCCACGTTCCTTGTTGATGCCACAATGAAAGCCAATTCTAAAAGGAAATACCCTTTTGTAAAAAACTTTCACAAATATCTATTTCGTAATATTTCAAGTATACTGACTGTTTCACAAGCGGATTCTGATGGTTTTAAAGAATTCGGCTGCACCGACAATCAGGTTAAAGCCGTTGGAGACACGAGATTTGACAGAGTTTATCAGCGGAGTCTGGTGGCCCGTTCACATAATCTAATAAGAGAAGATTTATTCAAAGGGAAAAAAATACTTGTTGCAGGAAGTTCATGGGAATCTGATGAAGAGGTAATATTATCAGCTTTTTCAAAACTAGCCGAACAAGATAAAGACGTTATCCTGATAATAGCCCCTCATGAACCAACAGTAATTCATCTTGAAAAGATAGAGAATGAATTTTCGGGTGATCTTGAAACTATCCGTTTTTCATTTCTGAATGATTACAAGAACGAGAGAGTTATTATTATTGATTCAATCGGGATTTTATTGACACTATACACCTACGCCGATGTGGCATATATCGGCGGCGGGTTCAAACAAAACATTCATAATGTACTGGAAGCTGCAGTTTATGGTATACCAGTAGTATTCGGACCCAAGTATGATAATTCACAGGAAGCAAAAGAATTGTTAGAACTCGGAGGGGGAATTGAAATCAGGAATAAAAAAGAAGCATACAGAAATTTCCGCGCTTTATTTAATGACGAGAAATTGAGAAAGGAATTGGGAACAATTTCATTCAATTATGTTCAGAAGAACCTTGGCGCAACAGAAAAGATTCTTCAGGAAATAAAGAAAACTCTATAAACATATTAAACTTCAAAACATAACTTCAATTTGTTTATTCATGAAGCGACTGAATTTTGTAGACTGCAGTTCAATCAGCTTTTTTATTTTATCACTGTGGGGTTGGAATAAATTCACTTGAACGCATACTTTGTTTTTATGTGTCGCACGTTTCCATACGCCGCAAACCTGCCCATTTAATACAACAACAGGCCAGAATATCCCATTGTTAGAAATTATTTTTCTTTCTATTCCCTGAGGAATACTAGAACTTCTGTCACGATAACTGATAAGAAACTCATCGTATGCAGGAAGGAGATAAACTGAATCTTTTTTAGGACTAACCTGGGGTGTTTCCGAAAACCAATAATTAAATGTTTTGGATTTTTCTGATACCAGATTCAGCTTATTCAATTCAAGTGCGTGTTTGGATTCTGTTAAAGACATACCTGACCACCAAGAAAAATCCTGAACAGTTGCGGGTCCGCGGCTTGTGAAATACTTTAATGCAAGTTTTGCAAGTGCTTCATCTTTAGTTAGTTTTATCTTTTGCGGAACCCTTTCTTCCAAAAGAGAGTAGGTATGGTTTTTATTATTTATTGAACCGCTGCAGATTAGGCACTCAAGTTCAGCCTGCATTAATATATGAGCAGTGTGGATTCCCTTGGTGGAAATTTTGACTTTCGCCAATTCAGAGATAATTTCTTCACGGGTTAAATGTTTTCCACCAGTTAATGCTTTTTCAATAACAGTGAAACATTTATTAAATATTGCAGTTGTTAATTCAAGATTTTTGTGTCTTGTTTTGAGTGAAGGTAAAATTCGGGGAGCTGTTAATTCAAGCATCCAGTAAATATCTTCAGCAGAGACAAAATGCCAGGTAGGTCTTAATAAATGAGTCCTAATAATATCACCCTTATTGAAAGCAGATTCAATGTTTTTTTCAGTTGAATCCGGGAGACGAACACCGACAGCCCATTTAACTGCATTATAGTCCTGTGCCTGCATTGCTCCCATTGCAGAGACTAGCTGTTTAACGCCTTTATATTTTGACCCAGAAATCTGCTGATTGAATAATCTTAATCCGGTGATGTTATCCAAAATCATTTACTAAGATATTTTTCCTTTAATATACCAAGATGATGAGTACAATGACCCGCAACTATAAACAATAGTGCAAGCACAGATACTTCATTATAGTTGGCGGTACCGCGGCGATGCAGGGCCTCGTTATCTAAACTCCTAAATAATAAAATATTTGATTTCCTTAACTGCACCCACTCATCCATAAGTTCGAATAGATATCTTTGATTTGAACCAGATATTTTGACATAATCATCGTGCTCAAAACCAGGGAGAGCATTAGGATCATTCCTTGCAAACCAAAATGCTCTGAATGCCATAACCCGTTCAACGTCTATAATATGTCCAAGCAGTTCAGCGATGGTCCATTTACCTTCAGCATAAGTATAAGTTTTCTTTTCTTCAGGAATGGTTTTAACAAATGAAATGAATTCATCGATTTGAGATTCCAGAACCGGAATGATTTCTTCTCCTTTAACAAGATCAACATACAATTGGTAATATGGTACATATTCATTTACTAAAGGGCGCATACATTATCCTTTGTTTATTGTCAAATATTAAATTAAAAGTTACAATCTTAAGAGATTTTTAAATATGACAAAAGTCTACTGAGGAAATCATTTTGTGAAGGGTTCATTTTTATTCGCGCTTCATCAATTGTGAAGAATTCACCTTTATCGACTTCCGGGATTGTTAATCTCTTTCCTGAGTTAGGAGGCCATTCAACCTCACAAGTATTGCTGTTAATTATAATGGCATCATCAGCCGGGACTTCAAATGCCCATGCGAAAACAATTTTGCCTCCCTTTTGGGTAATATATCCGAGCGGAATAAAATCACCATATGGACGAATTCCGGTTTCCTCTTCAAATTCTCTTTCTGCTGCTTCAAGGTGAACTTCTTCACCTTCAATCAGACCTTTAGGAATTCCCCAGAAACCATCATCTTTATTTCTGAAGAAGGGACCGCCCGGATGAACCAGGAAGACTTTAATCCCATTTTTCCTGCTGAACATTAATAAACCAGCACTTGTTTTAATCTTCATAGCTTAGAATAAAATTTTAATCCGGCGATACCGGCTATTATTAACAAGATAAAGAAAATACGTAAAAACTCCCTGGATTCATTAAAAAGGATGATGCCAAGAATTGCTGTTCCGACAGCGCCGATGCCAGTCCACACAGCATATGCAGTTCCAACAGGCAGGCTTTTTACTGTAAAGGAAAGGAGTCCCATACTGGTAATCATAGTAACAATTGTGAATACGGACGGCCATAATTGAGTGAACCCGTTTGAATATTTAAGTCCAATAGCCCAAGCGACTTCGAAGAGACCTGCAATAAATAGGATAAACCATGCCATATTATATATCTTTGATGTTCAACTGATCCAAATAGAAAGCATACTCGAGAGCAGTTTCTTTAATTCTTCTGAAACGTCCTGAAGCGCCACCGTGTCCTGCCTCCATATTAGTCTGCAGAAGAAGCAGATTGTTATCGGTTTTGAACTCCCGAAGTTTAGCCACCCATTTAGCGGGTTCCCAAAATTGTACCTGAGAATCGTGAAGTCCAGTCATTACAAGCAAAGCAGGATAATTCTGCCTTTTAATATTATCATATGGAGAATAAGAAAGAATGTAATCATAATATTCTATTTGTTTAGGGTTTCCCCATTCCTCAAACTCTCCGGTTGTAAGGGGGAGAGATTCGTCAAGCATAGTAGTAACAACATCAACGAACGGGACAGAGGCAACAACAGCTTTGAAAAGTTCAGGACGCATATTTATAACAGCGCCAATAAGAAGGCCACCTGCGCTACCTCCCATTGCACAAAGTTTACGAGAAGAAGTATATTTTTCTTTAATCAGGTATTCAGCGCAGTTAATAAAATCAGTAAATGTATTTTTCTTTTTGAGAAACTTTCCGTCTTCATACCATAGACGGCCCAATTCCTGACCTCCCCGAATATGGGCGATGGCATAAACAAATCCTCTGTCGAGAAGACTTAATCTGGAAATGCTGAATACCGGCTCAGTAGAGATACCATATGCGCCATATCCGTATAGTAGTAGCGGATTATTTCCATCTTTTTTAATCCCTTTCTTGTAAACAATTGAAACAGGGATTTTAGTATTGTCTTCTGCAGGAACGTATAATCTTTCAATATGATAATCATTTTTATTATATCCGCCTACAACTTCATCTTCTTTAAGAACAGTTTTTTCCATACTGTTCAAATTATAATCTATAACGGAACGAGTGGTTGTAAGAGAAGTATAACTATATCTTAATGTGTCAGTATCAAATTCCGGATTTCGGTCAAAGAATGCTAAATATGCTTCTTCTTCAAAATTGAGATAGTAATCTAAATTATTTTTCTGGGAAATTATTCTTATACGGTTTAATCCCTCTTTCTTTTCAAGGAGGGCAAGATGATCATTGAACACTTCGACTTCCTCAAGCAGGACATCTGCTCTGTGAGGTATAACCTCCTTCCAATTTTCTTTTGTTGTTTTATCAAGAGGAGTTTCCATCAGCCTGAAATTCTTTGCATCCAGGTTTGTTTTAATATAGAATTTATCGTAAAAGTGATCAATAGAATATTCAAGGTTCTTTTCTCGGTGTTGAAACACTTTAAATTCGCCATCAGAATCATCTGCATCTGATATCCGGAATTCGGATGCCACCATGCTGAAGGAGCCAATAACTATGAATTTCTTAGATTTGGTTTTGAATACCGAAGTAATAAATCCTTCATCCTTTTCATGATAGATTTCAATGTCTTTAGAATTATCCTCGCCTATGCGATGACGGAATATTTTATATCCTCGAAGAGAATCATCCTTGAGCGTATAAAAGACTGTGTTATTGTTGTTAGCCCAAACGGCATAACCGGTAGTATTGGCTAACGTATCTGGGAACAATTCTCCTGATTCAATATTCTTAAAATAGATATCATACAGCCTTCTGCCTGTCAGATCAACACCATATGAAAGATATTTTTTATCCCTGCTTACAGACAGTCCTGTAACGTTAAAATAATTATGCCCTTCAGCCATTTCATTTACATTAAGGAGGATCTCTTCATTCGCCGTAAGATTTCCTTTTTTTCTACAATAAACCGGATATTCCTTTCCTTCTTCATAACGGGTATAATAATAATAGCCTTCGTCTTTGTAGGGAACGGATGAATCATCTTGTTTAATTCGGTTAAGAATCTCATTGAATATTTTATCCTGAAGGCCCTGAGTATGCAGCATCATTTTACTAGTATACTCATTTTCAGCGTTGAGGTAATTTATTACTTCAGGATCATCTCTTTGATTCAGCCAGTAGAAATAATCAGTTCTTGAATTTATAGAATCCTTAAGATCCTTCTTTATTTTTTTAGCTTTAGGAGGAAACATTCTTAATTTAATTTTTAGTTACTTTGTGAATCCAGTCGTCGATTGTTACCAGGACAGCAGAAGCAATAGTTTCTTCAATTTTGCTGTATTCATTTGGCGAACCTGTTTCGCATGTCTGGAACAAATGATTAAGGTTTGGAAATTTCATAGTCAGAAAATTCTTATTGCCGGCTTTTTTCAGTGCACTTTTGATTACTGCCAAATTTTCATCAGCCGGAACCTGTAGATCTTTTTCGCCATTAATAGCAAGTACAGGAACCCTTAATTTCGCTAAATTTTGTTTAGGATCATATGACAGGAAGAACCGAAACCATGGTGTTAGCAATTGGCGCACTTGTACTTGAAAATTATCACGAGTATCTGCCATGGCTTTTTTTTCATCTTTATTAAGAGAATTATAAAAATCGATAAACACTTTATTAAGTTTTTCAATTGCTTTTAGGGAATCCTTTTCCTCCATTGCAACTTTATAACATTTTTTATTAAGAACAGAGACCCGGTTTATTTCAGCATCAGGGGTACCTTCAGTTTTAGAGATTAATCTTGACTGAAGATCAAGGATTTTATCACCGCTTAATCCCGGACCTGCCATCATAACTATAAAGGCAACGTCTTTGGAGCCAGCCGCAACCATTGGAGCAATAATGCCCCCCTCACTATGTCCAATCAGACCAATTTTATTCTGGTCAATCTCCTTTCTGGTTTTCAGATATTCGATGCAGGCTAAAACATCTGTGGCAAAGTCTTTTGTAGTGGCGGAGGAAAAATTACCAGTTGATTTTCCAACGCCCCGGTCATCGCATCTAAGGACAGCAATACCATCGCGAGTTAAATAGTCCGATAAAACTAGAAATGGTTTATGAGTCATAAGTTCTTCATCCCGGTTTTGAGGGCCTGAGCCTGTAATAAGAATAACCACAGGGAATTTTTCACCTTTTTCAGGATAAGTAAATGTACCGGCGAGAGTTATACCTGCATTTTTGTTAAAAACCGTCACCTCTTCTTCTTTATAAGGATAAGGTTTCTTTGGGTTTTGCGGACGGAAGATCTCTGTTAGTTTAACAATACGGGTAACCGGAAGCGGGAGTTCACGTCCTGATTGTCCCCATATACCGTCGATTAAGGTATCGGATTGTATTTTACCAGAATAAAAAGCTTTACCAGGAATAGAATTAAACGCAAGGCGTATACTATCTCCATTAATAGTCACCAAGTCAGATGGAATTTCCTTATCAGTCTGATCAGGGCTTTTCATAAAAGCCGAGTATTTATCAGCACTGACTTTTGTAATATGCAATTCAATTCTCAGGGTTGCCACAGGGAGAATTAATTTCCCCTGCCAATTTCCTTCAAACTGATAACTTTGAGCAAAAGAGTTAGTAGAGTACAATAAAAACAAACAGAAAATAACAGATATTATTTTTTTCATTTCAGTACCCATTTATTTAATTAATGAAAATTTATATAACAAAGTGAATTTCAGCATACTAAGTTAATCAATTTCAATAAAATGTGAAGATTCTCCGATTAGCATAGAATTACATTTGTAGAGTCGGAATGGTAAGAATTCAGTTCTTTTTTTTGGTTGAAAATTCTTTCTTAAGATATTTACCGGTAACACTTTTGGAGTTTTTAATAATCTCTTCAGGAGTACCCTCTGCAATAATTTCTCCACCGAATTCACCGCCTCCGGGGCCGAGGTCAATAATCCAGTCGGCAGTTTTTATTACATCGAGGTTATGTTCAACAACAATAACGGTATTTCCTTTATCAACAAGTTTAGTAAGCACATTAAGGAGAATGCGGACATCTTCAAAATGAAGACCAGTAGTGGGTTCATCGAGGATATAAATTGTTTTACCTGTACCGACTTTGCTTAATTCAGTAGCCAGTTTTACTCTTTGTGCTTCCCCGCCGGACAGAGTTGTTGCCTGCTGTCCCAGAGTGATATATCCAAGTCCGACACTATGAATTGCAAACAGTTTCCTTTTGATGCGGGGGAGATCTTCAAAAAACTCAAGCGCTTCATCTACTCTCATTTCAAGAACATCCGAAATAGATTTTGTTTTATAAAGTACTTCTAGAGTTTCTCTGTTATAACGTTTACCGCGGCAGCTTTCGCATTCGACATAGACATCCGGAAGAAAGTTCATTTCGATTTTTCTTAAACCATCGCCGCCGCATTCTTCGCACCGACCGCCGGATACATTAAAGCTAAATCTACCGGTACTATAACCGCGCATTTTGGATTCGGGAAGTTGCGAAAACAAATCTCTAATAAATGTAAACAATCCAGTATATGTTGCCGGGTTTGATCTGGGTGTACGGCCAATCGGAGACTGATCGATCTCAATAATTTTATCAATATTAGCCAGACCATCGATTGATTTATAGGGAAGTGGGACAGACTTTGATTTATAAACTTTACCCATCAGAATTTTAACTAGTGTTTCATTTATGATGGATGATTTTCCCGAACCGCTTACACCTGTAATTAAAGTAAACGTACCAAGAGGTATTTTTAAGGTTAGATTTTTAAGATTATTACCTGAGGCACCTTTAAGAACAAGAAACTGCCCGCTCCCTTTCCTTCGAATATCAGGCATCTCAATTTTTCTTTCGTGATTCAGATATTTCAAGGTTAAAGATTCAAGTCCATCAACTGCCGACAAATGATTACCAGTTTCGCCGAACATACAAACTTTACCGCCATGTTCACCGGCGCCTGGACCAAGATCAATTATAAAGTCGGCGCTTTCCATTGTCTCTCTGTCATGCTCAACTACAATAACAGTATTCCCGAGATCTCTCAAATGTTTAAGAGAGTTAATAAGTTTAATATTATCACTTTGGTGAAGCCCTATGCTTGGTTCATCCAGAACATAAAGAACACCTGCTAATTGGGAACCAATTTGAGTAGCTAATCTGATGCGCTGCGACTCTCCTCCCGACAGAGTTCTGGCTGAGCGGTTGAGAGTCAGGTAATCCAGACCGACATTTAGCAGAAATTTCAACCGCGAGGTAATTTCTTTTAATATAGGTTTAGCAATAATTGCATCTCTGCCGGCAAGTTTTATTTTATCAAATAATTCATCTGCTCTGGTGATAGAAAGGGAAGAAATTTCGCTAATATTCAGCCCCTGAAACTTCACTGCGAGGGATTCTTTTTTTAGGCGACCGCCGCCGCAAGTTTTGCAGGCTATAGTATTCATATAGGATTCAACCCAATCCCGAATATTATTTGAAGTGGTAGTACTATAATAATTCAACAAGTGATTGAACAATCCAGCGAATTTATGCATATATGTGACCGGTTTAGTATTTCCGTATGCATATACAAATGGAATTTTTTCCTTGCTTCCATAAAGCAGAACATCTTTCTGTTCGGCAGTCAGATCTTTCAGAGGGGTATCAAGCGTAAAACCGAATTTATCGGCAACAGCGCGTACCTGATTGAAGAACCATATAGGGCGGGGTTTTCCTAGCGGAGCAAGGCCTTCGTCCTCAATGGATTTACTCCAATCCGGGATCATAAGATTGATATCAAGTTCTTTCCTTTCACCGAGACCTTCGCAGTCAGGGCATGAGCCGTAAGGAGAATTAAAAGAGAAGGAATTAGGGGCTAATTCTCTGAAGCTGATTCCGCAGTCAAGGCATGCAAGATGACGGCTGTAAATAAAATCTTCCTTGCCGTCATTGACAATAACTATTCCGTTCCCATAATTCAGTCCTACATCAATTGATTCAGATAACCTTGCTCTTGAATTTTCGCTTACGGTTAATCTATCAATTGCAATTTCGATATTATGGATTTTATAGCGGTCGATCTGGAACCCTTTAACGAGTTCTTTAAATTCATTGTCAATTCTTACTTTAAGGAAACCATCAGACATAATTTCCTCAAAGAGTTCCCTATAGTGACCTTTTCTACCCCTTATAACAGGCGCTAAAATAGAAATCTTCTTACCGTTTAGAGAAGTAAGTACAGAATCAATTATCTGAGCAGAAGTTTGTCTTGTGACCGGCTTACCGCAATTGTAGCAATATGGAGTTCCCAGTCGTGCATAGAGAAGCCGGAGGTAATCATAAATCTCAGTAACCGTACCCACAGTAGAGCGCGGGCTTCCTGAAGTTGATTTCTGTTCAATGGATATAGCAGGACTTAGCCCTTCAATAAGATCGACGTCAGGTTTTTCAAGCATATCGAGGAATTGACGGGCATAAGCAGAAAGGGATTCAATATATCTTCTCTGACCCTCCGCATAAATAGTATCGAAAGCGAGAGAGGATTTTCCCGATCCGGACAGCCCGGTAATTACCGTAAGGGAATCGCGGGGAATCTCAACATCAATGTTTTTCAGGTTATGCTCTCTTGCACCCCTGATTATTATCGTCTCTTTTTCCAAGTCTGCTTATTTTTTAGAATTTAAATATTTATATTACTATTAGATGATCTGAAAATCAATTTAATTCGAACCGGATGATTCAATCTGTTGTATGGCTATAATTAAACCGATAAATACTTTACATGGAAGCAATGAGACCAAACTAAAGGAAAAAAGTTCCCTTTTTATCGGTCAGGCATACTTTTGCACGGATATTGATGAATGTGAGAAAATTTTATCTTCAGTCCGGAAGAAATATTTTGACGCAACCCATCATTGCTATGCCTTTAAACTAAATTCGGGCGAAACACGGCATTCTGATAACGGAGAGCCTAGCGGAACTGCTGGAATAAGGATATTGAATGCAATAGAGCATTATGATCTTATTGACTTAATTGTAATAGTTACAAGATACTTTGGAGGTACGAAACTTGGGGTAGGCCCACTTGGGAAGGCGTATTATGAATCAGCGTTTAACACATTGGCAGAGTCAGAGATATTAGTTAAAAATCCATTTAAGGGAATTGCTATTGAAACCAATTTTGAGCAGATGGGGCATGTTTACAGAATACTGTCTGGATTGAACTCAAAGAGCATAACTTCTGAATACAAGGAGAATGTTGTCGAAATAAAATGTTATCTGAATGGAAATGAAGTGGAATCATTGTATAAATCTTTGGAGATTTATTCACGCGGAGATATATGCATTAAAGTTTCAAAAGATTTGGTTTATTTATAACTCATGGCTTCTTCATTCTATTCTTGACTCATTCAAATAATTTAAGTCAGGTAAATATGGGCATCGATACATGGCAAAAGAGAATTCAGAATCGGTAAATAATTATTTGCTAGTGGAGGTATTATTATCGAATTTTGAGAGGTAAAAATATTTGGGGTTTTTATGTCTGATTTAGATAATAATTCTGATGCTTCAAAGTTAGCTGATCTCACTTTTCAGCTTTTGTCAGAGTGTCAGGAAAAGGAGCACCGTTTGGCTGAGCATCATGGTTTAACTCAGGCTGAATTCAGGTGTTTACGTTTTTTTGGTACAAATGAATGCCTTAACAATAAACAAATTGCAGAAAGGATGGGATTAAGTCCAAGCAGATTGACCAGGATTGTTGATGGTTTGGTAACAAAACAGTATATGCAAAGGGATATTGAACCAAACGACCGAAGGAATATGCGTGTTACCTTGTCAAATAAAGGGGTTCATATTGTAAAGCAGCTCAACAGCGATTATATAAATATTCACAGGGAAATTCTAGACGAAATAGACGAAGAGCATCATGAGACATTAATAACCGCAATGGATCATTTCCTGACAGCGTTGCAGTCATGGGCAGCAAAATAGTGAGCTAAAAGTAGATGTATTATAAACATCAGTCCGGATCGTGATTTTTGTTTATTCTTTTTTGTTGGTTAAGATATTTTTTAGTCCATTCCAAATCAGATAAAAGCAGACGAAGGTTTTGAAGCCCCTGCGTAGACATATCGAAGTAAGTCACATCAAAATATCTTTTAATCTGAACATCCGAGTCCTCAAGTATCTCCTTTATCATATCAGCAATCTTTTGCATATTTTGGGAGAAATCTTTTTTAATATGGTCAAGACTTTTTACTTCACTGTTCTCAGTACCTGTTTTCAATATTCTAAATAAACCCTGCACATATTTAGCAGTGAAGGAAAGGTCCCGGAACACCTTTTGTTTATTATCCCGCAATGAAATTTCAAATAAGGTTTTAAGGTCAGCTTTTTTGTATAAACTGAATTCTGAGAATTCCTCGATGTTATTAATTATGCGGTTATTCTCACTCACCTATTTTAACTCCAATACCGAGACCGTCGCCAACAGGAATAATGGAAGCTTTTAATTCCGGTCGATTCATAAATTCTTTATTAAAATTGCGAATATGGTTAGTTGAGGTCTGGAATTTCGGCGGAATTTTATCAGCAGCAGCCAAGCCATGCCAGAGAAGATTATCAACCATTATTACTCCCCCCTTTTTTAAGAGGGCTAAGGATAATTCAAATAGTTTTGCGTACTCATTTTTGTCAGCGTCAAGAAAGATAAAATCATATTTTTTATCAAGGCCGGGCATAATGTCAAGAGCGTTACCAGCAAGAATTTTTATTTTATCTTCAACTTCAGATCTTTGGATATAATCTTTAGCAAGGGCAATATTATCATCGCTCTTTTCGATTGTGTGAACAATTCCTTTCTTACGTAGAGTCCTTGCAATCCGAATTGATGAGTAAGCGATGGCAGTTCCGATTTCAAGTACACGTTTAGGTCTTAGCATTTTAATCAGCACTTCCATAAAAGCCGAAGAATTCTGATCAAGAATAGGAACATTATTTTCGTGAGCGAATTTTTCCATTTCGATAATAAGCGGATCTTTATGATTAGCGAAATGGTTCAGGTATTCAGCCTGAGTTGGAAACAATATTTTATCCAATTTCTTTCACCTTTTTAATAATATTTAACTGCAATAATATCAATCATTTACAGGATTTGTTTATAAAAGATAAAAACCCGCACTAATATTAAAGTTTTTATTGATGTAAAAAAACTGGTTTTATCACTTTTGGCGATGATGAATTCTGTTAGGACATTGCAGTAAATGTTATTTAAGAAGAACCATCTTTTTTGTATAAGTACTTCCAGCAAGGTTAAGAGAGTAAACATAAATTCCGCTGGGTAAGGTTTTCCCTGAATCGCCTTTTCCATCCCAGGTTTTTAAATTATCGCCCGCGATGGTATTATCTATAATGATAGTTCTAACTATTTGTCCTAATACATTGAAAATATTCAATTCACCTTTTTGATTCCCGACAGACTGAAACCTAATATTTGTAAGTGTGTTGAAAGGATTGGGATAATTTTGACTTAGGATGCCGTAATTAAGAGGGGAATTTAATGCAAGGTTTAGCGCCACATTGTATGTACCGTATGCGTATTTATAATGCACATTTGTATCAACAGGATCTCTATAACTGTGACCCTGATTATCGAGATACGTGAAATAAAAATCCACTTCCTGATTAATCAGGAAGGAAGGAAATGTGAAATTATAATGGTAAGTACCATCAAATGACATTAAAGTATCAACGAATTTATTGTTTGGATCAATATAATTTACATGCACAGAAGCCGGAACAATACTTTTATCCAGATAGATTTTATTCAGTGAATACGAATCAGAAGCTGAAAGGAAACGGATATTAGGAAAGCTCACCGCTTTAGAAGCGGAAATCAAGCCATAACCTCTTGAGTTATTAGGGGAAGAAGTGTTATCTGAGGTTTCAAGGAATATATCACGTACCTGTCTGTTAGTTAAATAAGGCGAAGCAGATAATAAAAGTCCCGCCACACCGCATGCAATAGGAGTGGAAAGAGAAGTACCCGATTCAGGTGTATACCCACTTACAGTTCCTGAAATCGCTCCATAGACTCCCTCACCGAGAGCAACGACCTCCGGTTTAATTCTACCATCGGAGGTAGGACCCAGGCTACTGAAATAAGTTACTGTGTTTGATGCATCGACAGCACCGACTGCAATGATACTGTCTTCATCTGCCGGAGTATCAATATACATCCATGGAGTAGCCCCTTCATTACCAGCTGCAGTTAATGTAACAACTCCTTTATGGAATGCCAATTTAACTGCTTTGGCGACAATTGAAGTGCTGCCATTCATATCCTGATAGGTATAAGAATATGTAGAATCATCAAAGATATTATAACCTAATGAGCTGCTTGTAATTTGAACGCCCTGATTTTCCATCCAGATTAAAGCGGCTGCATAGTTATCTTCTTCTATATGAGATTCAGAAGTTATGTTTTCAGTTTTAGCCAGAAGGAAGGATGAATTAAATGATGCACCAATAAAGCTACTGTCTTTATAGCCGCCAACGACAGAAAAGACAAGAGTACCATGACCATCCTGCCCTGCCGGGTCTCCAGGCTGATTAGCAGTAACTGAATCATGGTTGATAAAATCGTATTCGGCGACTACCTTTTGATTTTTAAGGGCTTCATGTAATTTCCAGTTAAAACCGGAATCAAGGAGACCTATTAATACACCCTTACCAGTAATTCCCATTGCATGAACTGCAGGAATATCTTCCATAGACAGTTGGAAATAAGAGTATCCGTAATCCGGTTGAGAGATTGAGGTTTTATTAAGTTTACCTTTTGATAATATGTATTCAGATTTGAATTTTAAAGTTTTTACCGGGATTATTTCTTTTATAAATGGAAGAGCAATGATATCGTTTTTTTGTTCAGGAGTAAGATATGCGGAAACTGAATTGAACCAGCTTAATTTATTGGCAATAGTTATTCCCTGTTGTTCGATTGCAGAGATATAGTTTTCATAAACGGGGATATCATTATATTCTATAAAATTATCGCCGAGAGTTTTTTTTCTTCTTTCGATGGCAGTGGAAGTGAGGGTTTTTAGAGCGATTGAATAATAGAGACTGGATTTATTCAATGATTCGCCATCAGGAATTCCCTTGTCCTTGAAATAAATCAAATACTTAGTTTGTGCAGACGAAAATGTGCAGAAAGCAATAATTAAAAAGAGTAATATTTTCATCAGTAAATTGTTTTATTTTAGAAAATAGCTGGTTTATGTAAGCAAGGAATATATAAGTATTTGAATATAAATAAAAATGGCAGGCACTAAGCTATTTTTGACTTTTGCTACGCTGTTTTACGCACTTTTACGCACTTTTACGCTAAAAGAGCCTGTTCTCCCGCTAACCTCCCGGTTTTCTTCCGCTTCTCCCGGCCTTGTGAATAATAAACGATAGCAGATTTTTCATCTATGTAGGGAAGTAAGGAACTTATACGAGTTTTTCAAATTGGAAAAGGAGGATAGCTATAAGGGCAGTTACTTTACACTTTTGAACATCCTATCCCATTTAATGCTTTTATACAAGTCCATGAAGTGAATGATAGAGATGTAGGGATCCCATGACCAATAAATGAACGCGGCTTTACCAATTACTGCATCTTCGGGTACGAAGCCCCAATAGCGGCTGTCCAGGCTATTTTCCCTGTTATCTCCGAGTACGAAATAATAATTTTTTCGTAGGGTGTAGGTTTTGACAGGAGTACCTTCAATAGTAACAACAGATCCTTCAGTACTCACAACTTTTCGTTCATATTCACGGTTGATAATCATGCCCCAGTACTTAATAGTCTTCCGATTTATTTCAATAACATCACCTTTTTTAGGGACGCGTAACGGGCCATAATTATCAATATTCCAACTTTTTCCAGGGGAGAAAAGGTTAGGATCTATCAGTCCTTTGGGGATTTCATCGGAAATGAATTCAGCGCCAACGGGGGGAGAAACAAGAAGATTATTCACATAAAGTTTTCTATCTTTAATATCAATTGAATCACCCGGTATACCGATCAGGCGTTTTATATAGTTAGACGGTTCAGAGGGAGCGAATTCATTTAACTGTCCGGGAAAATCAAAGACAATAATATCATTCCTTTCCGGTTCCTTTAAATTAAGGAGACTTTTGCTGGGAATTTTAATATCCGTGAATGGAAAGAGAGATGGAGTTGCGAGTTTATATGCAATTTTATTTACTACAATATAGTCTCCGACAAGCAGGGTTTTTTCCATAGAGCCAGTAGGGATCTTATATAGATCGAGGAAGCACCCTTTAATAATCAGTGAGAATAAAATGAAGAGTACAATAAATTTAGGAAAACATCCCTTTTTTTTAGGGGGTTTTACGGGTTTCATAATTACCAGGTTTATTCGTCAATTTGAAGAACGGCAAGGAATGCTTCCTGAGGAATCTCGACATTACCTACCTGTTTCATTCTTTTCTTTCCTTCTTTTTGTTTTTCGAGCAGCTTTCTTTTACGGGATATATCGCCGCCATAACATTTTGCAAGCACATTCTTACGCAGGGCTTTAACAACTGCTTTGGAGATAACTTTAGTTCCGATAGCTGCCTGAATAGAAATTTCAAACATCTGACGTGGAATAAGATCTTTTAATTTGCTGCAGACCTTTCTGCCCCAGTCATAAGCTTTATCCCTGTGGACAATCATTGAAAGAGCATCAACCGGTTCGCCATTCAATAAAATATCGAGTCTTACAAGATCACTTTGCTGGTATCCCATATACTCATAATCAAAAGAAGCATAGCCACGTGTAGTGGATTTAAGTTTATCAAAGAAATCGAAGATAATTTCGCCCAAGGGGAATTCAAATTGAAGATCGGCTCTAGTTGGGTCAATATAGGTAGTATTTTTATATGTGCCGCGTTTATCCATGCTAAGTTTCATGATATTGCCTACATACTCGCTAGGGCAGACAATCTGGGCTTTAACGTAGGGTTCCTGAACAAGTTCGATATCGCCAACCTGAGGCATATCGGCAGGGTTGTCAACAATTACCTGAACGCCGTTTTTCTTAATAACATGGTATTCAACGTTAGGCAGGGTTGTAATAATTGCCTGGTTGTATTCGCGGTACAATCTTTCCTGAACAATTTCCATATGCAGAAGTCCAAGGAATCCGCATCTGAAGCCGAAACCTAGCGCAGCAGAAGTTTCGGGCTGATAAATAAGCGCGGAGTCATTGAGCCGGAATTTTTCAAGGGCATCGCGAAGATCTTCAAACCTTTCTGCATCGGTTGGATACAAGCCGCTGTAAACCATTGGTTTAACTTCTTTATATCCGGGGAGAGGATTTGATGTACCGTTCTTTACATGAGTTACAGTATCCCCTACTTTGGCATCATGAACGTCTTTTATACCGGCAATTATATAACCCACATTACCAGCAGAAAGAGTATCAGTTTTAATTTTTTTAAGTCCAAGCACCCCAACTTCTTCAGCTTCAAACTCTTTATCGATATTGAAGAATTTTATTTTTTCTCTGGTTTTAATGGTTCCATTAAAAACACGGACGTAGGCAACAGCGCCTCTAAAAGCATCGAAAATAGAATCAAAGATTAATGCTTCAAGTGGACCATCGGGATCACCTTTGGGAGGAGGGATTCTTTTAACGACTGCTTCGAGAATTTCTTTGATTCCCAATTTTGACTTAGCACTGGCAAGGAGAATATCGCTATCCTTACAGCCAATGAGGTCTATTATTTGTCCCTTCACTTTTTCGACTTCGGCGCTGGGAAGATCTATTTTGTTAAGAACGGGAATAATTTCAAGACCTGCATCGATAGCGAGATAAAGATTGCTTATCGTTTGTGCCTCGACACCCTGAGCGGCATCGACGACAAGGAGGGCGCCTTCGCAAGCTGCAAGGGAGCGTGAGACTTCATAAGAGAAGTCAACGTGTCCGGGAGTGTCAATAAGGTTAAGGATATAGTTTACTTTATCGTCTGCGGTATATTTCATTTGGATAGCGTGAGATTTGATTGTAATTCCTCTTTCACGTTCCAACTCTAAATCATCTAAAAGCTGAGCTTTTGCTTCCCTAACGCTGACCGTGCCGGTAGTTTCAAGCAGACAATCTGCTATAGTTGATTTCCCATGGTCAATGTGGGCAATAATGCAAAAGTTTCGGATATCTATCATAGTTTCCTGGATTTGATGTGCAAATATACGGAGGAAGTGAAAATATAAAAAGGGAAACTATTCTCTTTTGAAAACAAGTAATAATGAGGAATTAACGACTATTCATTTGTAATTGGGAAGCGCACTATAAAATTTGAGCCGACATCCGGTTTGCTGGAAGCAGTAATTGTTCCTTTTAATTCTTCTATGAATTTTTTGGTTATAGTCAGGCCGAGACCAGTACCTTCAAAATTGCGGCTATGGCCTTCGCTGACCTGCCGGAATTCTTCCCAGATAAGGGGAAGGTTTTCTTCTGAGATTCCAATACCTGTATCGCCGACATTTATTACAGCCCAGTTTTCCGAGCCGGAGGTTTCCTTATATATTTTAATTAGAATGCCGCCATTGAATGTAAATTTCAAGGCATTGTTGATAAGATTATCCATTATTCCATAGAACATTTTTTCATCAATGTTTACTTCAAGTGATTCACACTTAGTCTGCATGGTAAGGTAAATAGATTTTTTATTAGCGGCTTCTTCATATAATCGAGTAATTTCTCTGGTTGTTTTAACAATATCAACTTTGTTCAAATTTATTTCAAGTTTACCTGCTTCAATTCTTGACAGATCTAAAATCAGGTTTAGGGTATCCATTAATCTAAGGCCGCTTTTTTTAATTAATGAAGCCGCATCTTTGATGAAGTTTTCCTGTGATTCCTCTTCCAAAATTTCCGCATAACCAAGAATTCCGATCATAGGAGTCCGGAGTTCGTGGCTCATATTGGCAAGATAATTTGATTTTAAGCGGTTCATCTCAACGGCTTTTTCTTTTGAATCAATCAAGGCAGAAACTGCTTTTTTCATTTCAGTAACATCCTCAACTGTACCCTCATAATAAATTATTTCATCATTGTGATCCTTAATGCCTCTAGCGCTTTCCCTGACCCAGAAGGTGGTACCGTTAGCTTTTCTCCATTCACTGTCAAAGCTATAAACAATACCCTCTTCATCCATAATTTCAGTAAACCTTTCCTGGTCCTTTTTGTTAATATAAGTTTTTGAAGTATGAGAGGTATCATTTAATAATTCTTCCTCAGATGAATAACCAAGCATTGATAATAATGCAGGATTAGCCATCAATATTTTACCTTCCCGGGACGTACGGTAAATGCCTAATGTTGCGTTTTCGTATAAACTCCGGAATTGTTTTTCGCTTTTAGTTAAAGCCGCTTCTGCATATATAATATCAGTAATATCCATAACTGTAGAGACCATAATATTGTATTCAAAAAGAGGAATATTAACTGCATTAACAAAATGAACAGACCCGTCTTTATGAGTGACCCTACATTTCTCCCAATGCATACGGGTAGGGTCACCAGATTGAATATCAGTCATTATCCTGGTCATCAATTCATTGTGATATTTTTCATCAGGATATACACTTTTAAAGAATTGGGAAACATCTTTCATATATTCACCAGGCCAGCCGTAGATCTGTTCAAATTTTTTATTATAGTAAAAAGCAGATCCTGTATCTATTTTATTAAGACAAACTCCTATTGGGAGGTTATCGAGAACAATTCTAATGAAAGAATTTTCTAAAATCTGTTTTTCGATATCGATATTTCCAGGTCCATTTTGCATAATGATTACAATTAAGATAATTTAGATGAAAGTTCAAAGATAATTCCCTCTCTTAGCGCAAATTCCGAAATAACCATCTCCTTTATAGAGAAAAGTTCAAAAACCTTATTCAGAATTATAAGGCCAGCGGGGAGAATATCTGCTCTTTTCCCTTCAATGCCACCGATTCTTAGCCGATCTTTTGTAGTTTTACAGGAAAGGACAAAGTCAGTCATTTCTTTTAATTCCTTACCTGAGAATTTGAAACCATTAAGTTTTCTAATGATTTTATTTGTATTGCCGAAATGAATTATTGAAGCCGCGTTTTGAATAGTACCGGAACTTCCGGCTGCAATGCGGAAAGGTATATCATATTTAATGTTATTATTGCGGTATAACTGTTCTTCGATATGTTCAGAACATTTTTTTATTGACTTATTTGTAAGGACAGAATCGGGGAAGAACTTTTTTGTCATTCTTACAGCACCCAATTTAAAACTTTCAGCGAATACTATTTTTTTGCCGTCATAGTTAATTATTTCAGTGCTCCCGCCGCCTATATCAAAACAGAGAGAATTTATTCCTTCAAGTTTCAGCGCTTTCTTTATGCCTGCAAAGATGAGCTCAGCTTCTTTTTTGCCGGGAATAATAATTATTCTAATTCCTGATCTTGTAAATACCTTGTCGACGAAGTCCTGATTGTTAAATGCATCTCTTACAGCGCTAGTTGCAACTGCTATTATGCGGGCATTAAATAAGGCGGCATGATGACTAAACCTTTTCATGATTGCGACAGCATGGTTAATTTCATCTTCAGAAATTATTTTTTTTTCATCCTGAGACCAGGTGCCCAGCCTTATAATTTGTCTTTCCTTAGCGATAATTTTCAGAGAATCGCCGTAAACCTCTGCGATTATCATATGGAATGAATTTGAACCGGCATCAATAGCAGCAATGAGTTCCGGTTTCAATTTTTAATCCTTATTTCCCAGAAGGAGTTGACTACAAACGTCCAGAACGTCTTCTATATCAATCTCATCGATCAAATCTGATTTTCTGACGAATTTTTTATTTACACCAATGGGAGACCAGACAATGGGGTTAGTGGGGCCGAAGAGAGAAACCTGCGGAACATTTGTAGCCCCCGCTACATGCATTATGCCGGTGTCATTAGAAATAAACAAATCAGATTTAGAAATAAGGGCCGCAAGCTGAGGTATAGGTTTATTTAGGAAGAATGAGACAGGAATTTTCAGATTATCTTTGATAAAAGAGATTTCTTCAGTGTCCTTATCGCTGCCAGTGATATAAAATTTTGCAGAATATAATTCATTCAATCGATTTATCAATAGTATGAATTTTTTGAGAGACCATCTATTCTGAGGTTTTCCGGCACCAACATGGAGACCAATCAGAAGGTCATCTTTCCCGGGTTTAATAAATTCGGAAATAAACTCTTCAGCACCATTTTCATCTTGTTTATCAAAGGATATTTCAGGTTTGAAATTATCCGTTGTTATTCCAAATGGGATTACAAGGTCAAGACTTCGCTCATATATATTCTGATCAGGGAATTTTCTCCAGTCAATATTAACGCGTCTGTCGAAAAAGAAAGAACTTTTATTTTCTTTTCCATCAAGAATAAGCGGGCCTATCCTGGTATCGGCATTTGCATAACGCGCCAGGATATTACTAGTAAATGAAATTGAAACAGTTACAGGAACAATTGCAACGTCATATTTCTCATCAAGAAGTTTTTTTAGCCGTAGAAAATAGGATGGAACTGTTAATTTCTTTTTATTGAAAATAAAAAGCCGGTCAATATATTTATTTTTAAGTAGTCCCTGATAATTAATGGGGCTTGCAATTACAGTAAGGTGACACTTGGGGTATTTTTCTTTAATTGCCCTGAATAAAGGGACGCCTGCCAGTGCATCGCCAAGCTGATTATGCTGTCTGATAACAATAATCTTGTGCGGATTCCCCAATTCGAAATTATCAACTTCCCGGACAGAAAATTTTCTAAAAAAGCTATAAATGAGTTTAGAGAATATATTCAATTCAGCCATTAATTAGGGTCTTTATTCTGGTCGTCCTTTATTTCAGTATAATGTGCTTCTTCAACATCTTTAAATTTTGATTTAGCAGATGCAGATGAAGTTTCATTATTTGTCTGGTTACCGGATTTATCACCGGAATTTATAGCTGCAAAAATCCTGAACACGAACTGTATTCCACGGTAAATCAAATAAATAAAAAGGAAATAAAATACTACTCTAAACATCTAAAAAATATTCCTCGATTCTGGTTTGAAATATTCCGTAACCGCTCTGTCCTCGCGGAATATCTGTTTAAATAATTCGTTAAAGTCACTCTCGTTATTCACAAAATCCAGTTCTGTAGAATTAACAATAAGGAGCGGAGTGCTTGTATATCTGAAAAAGAAGTAATTATAAGCTTCGCTTAATTCATCGATATAACTTCTGGTGAGATTACGTTCAATTCTTCTGCCGCGAGATTTAATATTGTACATCAGGCGGTCAATATTTGATTGAAGATAAACAACCAGGTCAGGTTTCCTTAAGCTCCGGCTCAGGAGCGGGAAAATGCTTTCATAAAGCTTAAGTTCCTCACCACTAAGGTTCAGATACGCGAAGACGCGATCCTTCTCAAAGATATAATCACAAACAAGGAAATTACTGAACAGATCTTCCTGCTGAAGTCCCTGCTGCTGCTTATAGCGATTTATAAGGAAAAACATTTGAGTCTGAAAAGCATACCTTTTTCGGTCGTTATAAAACTTTTCAAGGAAGGGGTTCTGTTCAAACTGCTCAAAAATAATATTAGCGTTCAGTTTGTCTTTAATTTTTCTTGCAAGTGAAGTTTTACCTGCGCCGATCACACCTTCAATGGCTATATATTTAACTTCAGTAGATTCTTCCAAATTTAATCCTATTTAAATTAATTTCTGCTGAATTTTCTTTATTACTGTTTCTTCCGAATCAGATATACAAATATCACAAATTTTTTGATTTAAAACAGGGTGATAATAATCGGGAGCGATCTCACAAAGAGGCACAAGAACAAAATCCCTGTTAGTTATTTCTTTATGGGGAACTGTAATACGTTCATTTGAGAAGACCAGGTCATCATAAAAGAGGATATCCAGATCAATTTCGCGGGGTCCCCATCTTTTACCAGTTTCCCTGCCCAATTTTTTTTCTATAGATTTAAGAACATCAAGCAGTTCTAAGAGTTCATAAGTCGTTGTAATTTCAATTGCTGCATTATAGAAATTATCCTGGTCTTTATATCCGTAAGGGGTAGTTTCATAAACGGAAGAACATCTTACAAACGAATTATTGGTATCGGCAATAATTTCTTTGAGAGCAGTTTTCATATTAAGGAGTTTATCACCTTTATTGGATCCAAATGCTATAAAACTATGAATTACTTTTCTCATTTACTATCTGGTTTTATCTACTTCAACTTCCACACAATCTACAACACCGCCCAAGGGGGGGTTATTTTTGCGAACTCTTACAGCTACTCTATCTACACCGGAGAATGCTTCAAGAATTCTGTCAGCAATCTTCATGGCAAGAGTTTCAATAAGATAATGTTTTTCCTCAAGAGCCAGATGATAGAGAAGTTTATATACTTCGTGATAATTTATAGTTTCCTTTAATCTGTCATGTTGAGCAGCACGGCTGAAATTAGTGTACATATCAACATCAGCTTCGAATTTTCCACCGACGCTTTGTTCTTCAGAAAGCACTCCGTGGTAACCGTAGAATGAAGCTTTTTTAATTCTTATAACGTTTATCATTTTTTTTAATAAAGATATTTCCAAAAATAGATATTAACAGTCCGCTAAGGACGAGAATACATCCAACCGACTGACGCTTCGATAACTCCTCTCTGTATATTAACCAACCAAGGAACAATGCAATTAAAGGAGTAATAAATGTAATCAGTGATACAATAATTATATTAACTCGTTTAAGGAGCCAGTAATAACATGTAAATGTAATCAAACTTCCGAATAAAGCTAAATAAAAAATAGAAAATACAGACTTATAATTGAATACACCGAAAACTTTCACACTCCAATCCGGCGTTAAGCCTAAGGAATTATGGATACTCAATAATCCTGAAATTATCCCATAAATTGTAAGAACAATTCCGGCAATCAGCATAGGATAAAAGTTCATAGCGAGTGAATGCAGATGATTCCCATATTTTTTAATAGATACCGCTATACCAGACTGCATCAAAGCGCTTATAATTACAACCACCATCCCTATTAAATAATTATGGAGATTTCCTGCAAAACTATCAGAAAAAATAACATATAGACCTGAAAACGAAACTATCATTCCAATAATTTTATTTATTCCGATCTTTTCAGATGGGATCATAGTGGTTGTAAATACTGCTATAGAGAATGGATAAATAGCATACAATACAGCCGTTAATCCCGATGGAACAAATTGTTCAGCCCAATAAATTAGTCCATAAGGCAAAACGAATGAGAAAAATGCCATGGCAATGTATAGTCGAACAGCGGTTTTATCAGTCTGGATTTTGATTCCACGCACTGAAATGACAGAATAAATAAGCAAACCAGCAAGAGTGAATCTATATCCGGCTGCGATAATAGGAGGGGTTGATTCTAAGCCGATTTTTATGCCAAGCCATGTTGATCCCCAGATTAAACATGTGAGCAGGTAGATTCCAACAATTTTATATGAATCAGACACTAGGGAACTCCTTCAGAGATATTACTCCTAAAGCTCTACCTGACTGCAGTCCATCTCTTCTATAGGAGTGAAGCAGGTTTTTCATATCGAAAGAACAAAGCTTTGAGTTTTCAATGTTTCTATCAGGAATCCCAGCATCAATCAGCATATCGTAATTAGCACCGTTAACATCCAGATATAATTTATTTTTGGTTTGCAAAATATATTTATCATTAAAGTGTGATGCCACTTCCTCACCAACTTCATAATTCTTTTGTGAAATGGAAGGGCCGATATAGACATAAAGATAGTCCGGTGATGAGTTATAATCTTTGAACAGTCTGATCAATGATTTGCAGAGTATTTTTTTTACAGTACCTCTCCATCCTGAATGAACCCCAGCAATCAATTTGTTTTTTTTATCAAAGATAAAGATTGGAGTACAGTCAGCGGAACTTATAGCTAAACCAGTGTTTAACTTATCAGTTATTAAAGCATCGCTTTCCTCAAGCTGACATCCTTTTTCTACATATGTGATAATATCAGTGTGGGCCTGTTTTTGAAGGGCAACTTCATGATACCTTAAACCGAAATAATTAAAAAAGGCGGTTCTATTTTCAAGGACGGTATCCCTATTGTCCCTGACTGTCATCGACATATTAAAGTAAAAAGGTCTCTTTCTGTTGAGGCCAATTTTGGTTGAGAAGCCGAAATTTACTTCCGGGAATCCGGATAAGAGCTTTGATTTCAGAATTACCATAAACTACTATATTTAATGGGGTAATTTACTAAAATACTTTACCTTCACAATTGATGAATATAAGGATTTATGATTAGCATTAAAAAAACCGGATAAGTCAGCTTATCCGGTTTGATAATAATCAAGTCGAATTGATATTATTTTAGAAGCATCATCTTTTTTACCTGTGAGAATTTTTCGGCTTCTATTCTATAGAAATAAATTCCGCTTGGCATTTCCGAAGCATTGAATGTCACAGTAAAATTACCTGCAGATTTAAATCCATTCTCAAGTACCGTAACAGTTTCACCTATTGCGTTATAAACAGTGATTTTTACATTCGATGCTTTTGGCAAAGAATATGAAATCATAGTATTCGGATTAAATGGGTTAGGATAATTCTGATTTAATGAATAGACCGTAGGAAGAGCAAAATCACATTCAACAGTGTTGGAATATTTAAAGGCACCGTTATTGTCCACCTGTTTCAAACGATAATAATATTTACCGATTTTATTTATTGTATTATCAACATAAGAATAAGACTTTGAAGAGCTGCTATTCCCCTGACCTTCGATAAATATAAGATTGCCCCATGTAAATTTATCTATTGAACGTTCTACATTAAATCCATGATTATTTGTTTCAACTGAGGTTTTCCAATAAAGTTTTATTGCCCCGTTTGATGATATTGCTGAAAAAGAAGTAAGGTTAACAGGTAATGGATTTCCACCACCAATAAGGTTACCAATTGCATAATTTCCAGTAATAGTATTGATGTCTAAACTACCTGTAGTAACATTTCCTCCTGAAGCATTTAAAGTATAGCCACCGTCATGATTTTGAAAGGTCCAACCACTACCGTCAGCCTGGCTGCAAACTGTAATACTTGTAGGATCAGTTACATTATCATCGGCTCCCCAGGATATAGTCACATTTGTGTTTCCCCCCGTAATACTGCTTGATTTGTCTATTCGGTAATATCTGGAATGGGATATTGCGTCAACACCTGTAATATTAACTACGCCCGATGGTGGAGTTTCAAATTGTTCTGCAGTAAGAGTTCCTGTTCCGTTTAGAGCAGTAAAAACAGTAGTTAACGGACGATAAGCAGAACCTTTACCTATAGGAGCTATCATAGGGATAGTAAGTCTAGCAGTAAGAGCAACAGGTCCATTGACAAAGCTTGTATTTGTACCACCGGATACAATTGCTGCTGCACCAAGAGTTAATAAATTCAAAGAGGTTGTATTAAAAAGTCCGTTTGTTAATGTTAATGTATCATTAACCATACAGATTGAACTCAAACCGACACCAGCTACATTATTTATTACAAGGTTGTCAAATGCAGCAGGACCAGCTATTGTCTGAAGAGTTGTACCACTAAAAGAAACAGTTTTTAAGTTATTGTTCTGGGTGCCAGTTACAGTCCAATTTTTGTTTGCTATTACATTTCCAGCTAAACTCATTGTCCCTTTGATTGACACATTTCCCAAGACCGTAAGTGTGCTGCTTGTTGTGGTTAATGTGCTGGCTGTATCTATTGTTATATTTCCCGCGCACTGTGCTGCT
>TBL_comb47_HYPODRAFT_10000141_pt1 | contig 90746 bp, 67 predicted proteins | sample TroBogypolimnion_40_FD_10682 | JGI IMG/M metagenome (IMG submission 10682) | reverse complement strand
AAAAGTGTCTTTTGCTGTTTCCATTAATTTGGCTTTTCTGAACCAAAGCCCGTAATTCAAACTGTCTTTTTTGATCAATGAATCCATCTGTACAGTGGCTTCCTTATAATTGTTCAAACTGTCTAATGCATCCACTAATTTTAGCCGCAAGCCGCTGCTGTCGGGGTTTTTAGAGATCTGTTGCTCTAATTCATGCAATAAAGCGGTATTTTTTGTAAGTCTTTTTTTATCTTCGGAATTAGTAGTATCATTGTTACAAGCTTGTAAAAAAAATATCATAACAATTGCAACAGAAATAAATTGTTTCATACAGCAAAAATAGAATGCTTTTTGATGAATGACTATTTTTTGACAAAAGCTATAGACCACAAACATAATTTTGACTTTTATTTTACATTTATGAAAAAAACCTTGATCATTGGTTCAGCAATTTTTTTATTAGCTGCTTTGTCTTCTTTTGGATTTCGGTTTTCGGTCAAACAAACTCTCACCGACAGCATACAATATGCCAATGAAAAACATTTCAAAAATATTCAGCAATTGACTTTTGGCGGTGACAACGCAGAAGCTTACTGGAGCTATGACGGAAAGTATATCATCTTTCAGCGCAATAATCCAAAAGAAGGAATTAATTGCGATCAGATATTCATTGGTAAAGTGCCCGAAAAATTTGGCGATCCTTTTATATATCACATGGTAAGCACCGGAAAAGGAAGAACCACCTGTTCTTATTTTTTACCTGACGGTAAACATTTTATTTATGGGTCAACACATTTGGGTGGAGATAGTTGTCCGCCTTTACCCGATCGTTCTAAATACGGCAATAAATATATATGGCCTTTGTATGATAGTTATGATATTTTTTTAGCCGATACCAGTGGAAAGATCATCAGGCAATTAACTACAGAAAAAGGATATGATGCAGAAGGAACTTTATCTCCCGATGGCAAAAAAATGATCTTCACTTCTGTTCGTGACGGCGATATTGACTTGTATGTGATGGATATGAAAACGTATAAAGTAAAACGTATTACCAACACTTTAGGTTACGATGGCGGTGCATGGTTCAGCCCTGATGGAAAGAAAATCGTTTGGCGTGCAAGCCGTCCGAAAACAAAAGAAGAAATTGATGAATATAAATCTTTGCTGAAAGAAAATTTAGTGGCGCCCACACATATGGAAGTTTTTGTTGCCAATGCAGATGGAACCGATCAGCACCAGATCACATTTTTAGAACAGGCCAACTGGGCACCTAATTTTACGCCCGACGGTAAACACATTATTTTCTGCAGCAATCATGAATATAAATATGGGTTTCCTTTCAACATGTATTTAACCGATATTAACGGCAAGGGATTAGAAAAGATCAGCCGGGATAAAGGTTTTGACGCATTTCCTATGTTTAGTCCGGATGGAAAAAAAATAATATTTTCATCCAATAGAAATAATGAGGGAGGGCATGGTATCAATTTATTTGTTGCAGATTGGGTAAAATAGTTACAAAAAAATTGGAATATCATTTCTGCACTCTACCTTAGTAGTAGATTAAATTTGCATCGGTATCTTCTGTAAAACAAGTCCAATATTCTATTGTTATTTTATTTCACCATCTAATTCTGTATTTTATGTACAATGGATTATTAGGATTACACAGTTTATTACGTTGGCTTATCTTGTTATTATTGGTTATAAATCTTTTCAGGAGTTTGGTAAATGCCAATTCTCCTTTCACGGAGTATGAAAAAAAATGGAACCTCCGTTTATTGATTGTGGTACATCTTAATTTATTGATAGGATTGTATCAATATTTTTTCGGAGATAAGGGCTTTGCCTATTTCTCGCAGTTCGGGGCTGAGGTGATGAAAGATGCTGTCATGCGGTTTTGGGCAGTGGAACATATTACAGGAATGGTTCTCGCAGCGATATTGATTACCATTTCGAGGAGCGTTGCCAAAAAAGATATACCGCCTGTGAAAAAAAATAAAAAATTAGCAACTTTATACATTCTTGCTTTAATTATTATTTTAATAAGTATTCCCTGGCCCTTCAGATTTGAAGGTATTCCTTGGTTCAGAGGGTTGTATTAAAATTGATGTACAAAGCCGGTATTTTTTTATATCGGCTTTTTTTATTCGGAATTTCCGGATAAAATAATTGCAATTATCGAAAACAGTTGTAACTTATCTGCAATAAAAAACGATTGCCTTATGATCAAATTCAACGACATTAAAGTTGGCGACCTTGTACGTGCCGAGTACGAAGGTAAAATATGGGAAGGTGAAGTAACACACCTGAATGGCGATGAAAAACAAGTATGTGTGGAAACTGAAGTGCAGGAATTCTGGTTTGATATCGACCACCTGCAACCCATTCCCATCAATGATGAAACCCTTTCCGCTCTTGGTTTCTCGAAAGAATCATTGCCCGATGGTTCAGTAAAATATAAGAAAGAATCATTCCGGCTTTTATTGCACAAAGCAAATGATTTTTCACATTTTGATATGTGGTACAGAGAAGATAAAAGGCATCATCCTGATGTCCATTATATTCATCAATTACAGAACCATTATCTGGATATGACCAAAGTTCATTTAACAAAAGAACATGTGTGATATTTAATTCTTTAATCAATTAAAAAGAGCAGCCTTAATAATTTGGGCTGCTTTTTTTAATTAATTACATTCACCGTTCATTATTGATCTATGAAAAAGATAATCTCCTTTTTTACACTCACCTTATTTATTAGTATGGCAACTGTTGCACAAACAGTGCAAAGCCCCGAACAGTTTCTCGGTTATAAGATCGGGACAAGATATACGAGGCATCACAAGATTGTCGAGTACTTCAAAGCAGTGGCTCAGGCAAAGCCCGATATGGTTAAAACAGAAAAGTATGGTGAAACAAATGAAGGCAGAGAGTTGATGATCGCTTATATCGCATCACCGGAAAATTTGCAGAAATTAGATGTGATAAGAAAAAATAATTTACGCATTGCCGGGTTAACGAAAGACAGGATGGCGCCATTAACCGATGGGTCACCTGCAATTGTTTGGTTAAGTTATAATGTGCATGGGAATGAACCTGCATCAAGCGAAGCGGCCATGCTTACATTGTTTGCATTGGTCGATCCCAATAATGCTCAAACAAAAGAGTGGCTGAAAAATACAATTGTGATCATTGATCCTTGTATCAATCCTGATGGAAGAGACCGATATGTGAACTGGTACAATATTGCTGTAGGTAAAAATTATAATGTTGATCCGCAGGCAAGAGAACATTCTGAACCATGGCCGCAGGGAAGGACCAATCATTACAATTTTGACTTGAACCGTGATTGGGCATGGCAAACACAAATTGAAACACAGCAACGCATTAAAAAATATAATGAATGGATGCCGCAGGTACATGTTGATTTTCATGAACAGGGGTATAATCAACCTTATTATTTTGCACCTGCTGCAGAACCTTACCATGAAGTGATCACACAATGGCAACGCGATTTTCAGGAAATGATCGGAAGGAATCACGCTAAATATTTTGATGCCAACGGATGGTTATTTTTTACGAAAGAACGTTTCGATCTTTTTTATCCATCATACGGAGATACTTATCCTACCTATAACGGGGCGATCGGGATGACTTTTGAGCAAGGCGGTATCAGCGCAGGATTGGGTGTTAAACAAAAAAGCGGCGACACACTTACTTTAGTGGATCGTGCCACCCATCACTTCACAACAAGTTTATCGACCATTGAAGTATCATCAAAGAATGCACAAAAATTAATTGATGAATACAAAAAATTCTTTGATGATAACCGCAATGCAAAAAATGATGAATACAAAACCTATATCGTTACAAGTAAAGAAGCCAATAAGATTGCAGCCATAAAAACTTTATTGGACAGAAACGGAATTGAGTATGGAGCAGTATCCGGTAAAATAAAAGGCTATCGTTATTTTACCAACAAAGAAGAAGAAGCGCAGTTGGATGATAACGCCATAGCAGTTTCGATGTATCAACCCAGAAGTTCATTGGCAAAAGTTTTGTTTGAACAAAAAAGTAAATTGAGTGACAGTGCTACTTATGATATCACCGCATGGAGCATCCCTTATGCGTATGGTGTAGAAGCTTATGCATTAAAAGAAAGAAAGGACGGAATCGCATCATCTGTAAAAGATATTGTTGTAGCAAATTCTGCTTATGGTTATTTGATTCCTTATACATCCATCAACAGTGTTCAGGTACTGGCTTATTTATTAAAGAATGATGTGAAGGTCCGTTATGCTGATAAGCCTTTTACTTACAACAAAAAGAATTATGACCGCGGAACGCTCATCGTTTTAAAAACAAGTAATACCCATATTAATTGGGAAACATTGGTTGCGGGTGCTTCTATGAAATTCAATGTACAGGTCGACCCTGTGAGTACCGGTTATATGGATAAGGGTGCAGATTTCGGCAGTCCCGATGTTCATATAATTCATGCGCCGAAAGTGGCGTTGGTAACAGGAGAGCAGGTGGCAGCAGGCGATGCAGGAGAAATATGGAATCTGTTTGATCAAACATTAGATTATCCTGTTACTCAAATTTTAGCGAATGATCTGGGAAGATTAAATCTTAAAAATTATACGGTATTGATCATCCCTGATGGTTATTATCGTAACCTGAATGATAAAACGATCACTGAAAAATTAAAAGATTTTGAAAAAAGCGGCGGAAAGATCATTGCAGTGCAGGGTGCTGTTTCGGCATTGGCAAGCGGCGATTGGGGCATTAAAACCAAAGAAGAAAAATCTGATGCAAAAGAGAATAAAGAAGAGTATGCGAATTTGAAAGTTTATACCGACCGTGAGAAAGATTACCTCTCAGATTTTATTCCCGGTGCTGTTTATAAAGTGAATATTGATAACACGCATCCGCTCGGTTATGGTTATTCTGATTATTATTATACTTTAAAACAGGATCCAGGTATTTATGAATTCTTAAAAGAAGGATGGAATGTGGGTGTATTGAAAAAAGACAGCTATACAGCGGGTTTTACAGGGTTTAAAGTGAAGAATAAATTAAAGGACGGCGTGTTATTCGGTGTAACTGAAAGCGGCAGCGGATCATTTATTTTCTTTGCTGATAATCCATTGTTCAGGATGTTTTGGGAAAATGGTAAAATGCTTTTCTGCAATGCTGTTTTCTTGGTGGGAGAATAAAAATAATTTAGTTATATAAATAAAAAGGGGTTGATCATTCAACTCCTTTTTATTTTAATGATGTATACAAACTGTATTTAAAAATTCAACCACTCTACTTTTCCTGTTTCTAAATGATATACAGCGCCTACAACTTTTAATTCATGCGTATTAATCAAATTACTTAATGTTGGATGAGCATTGCGTAAAATAATCGTGTTGTATTTAATGTTGGAGACCAAGGCATTTCTTACCGGGTCAGGATCTTTTTCATTCGCAAAAAGAACTGATTGTTGAATCTTATCAGTCAGAGTACGTATTAAGTTATTAATGTCTGCAGTGTGGACGTCTTTGTCATTTTGATCATTTACTGCAGCAGCAACAGCACCGCAGTTGGTATGACCCATTACAACGATCAATGGCGTATGCAAATGTTCGGCTGAGTATTCGATGCTGCCCAAGACCGCATCATCTGTAATATTGCCCGCAACACGAACAACAAACAGATCACCCAATCCTTTATTAAAAATAAGTTCCGGAGAAACCCTTGAATCGGAACAAGTTAAGATGATTGCTTGAGGATTTTGACCCTTCGCTAATTCCATCCTTAACTTTGGATCGATCGCATGTTTGATATTTTCATTTTTTTCAAATTCTGTATTACCTTTTTTCAACCAGGCAATAACAGTATCAGGATCAGGTTTTTTTGTGCTTGCTTCATGATGGTCTTGTGCCATCAAAAAATTATTTGACAGCAATAATACAGTGATAACAAAAATTACAGAAAATTTTAGAAGTTTCATATCTGTTAAATTAAAAGTTTTTATTTTTTGGGCGTTATTGCCATTATGGGATAATATTCATATCTGTTCAATCCATTGGCAGGATCATCGGCAATAAATTTTTTTACCTGATCTTCATTTTCGGCTTCAACAATCCCGAGACCATAAACACCCGAAGGGTCGATCACCGGTCCAAATGCAAGAACATAGCCATCATTCATCAAATTATTCCAGTAGATCACATGCTGTTGCATGATACTTCGTTCTTCATCTGACATATCTTGTGCAAACGTTGGTCGTGGAGGATTGAGATATAACACAAAATGTTTTTTCATCGGTTTCTTTTTGAAGAAATAAAAATAAGGGTTTATTGAATTATTCAAAGAAACCGTATAGAATTATTTTCCTGTTTCCATCCTGCGCAATATATATTTCCCTATAATATCAAACTCAATGTTTACAATACTCCCGGCAACAACATGTTTGATATTGGTATGTTCGAATGTGTAAGGAATGATGGCAACGGTAAAATTATTTTCCGAAACATTGAAACAGGTTAAGCTGGTGCCATTGATGCTGATAGAACCTTTTTCAATAACTAAATGTGCAAATTGTTTATCAAACTCAAAACTGAATTCCCAACTGCCATCTAATTGTTTTTTGTGGGTACAGGTGGCGGTGCAATCAACATGCCCCTGAACAATATGACCGTCTAATCTCCCATTCATCAGCATACATCTTTCTAAATTTATTTCTGAACTGATTTGCAGGGTGTGAAGATTTGTTTTGCGCAAGGTTTCTTCAATAGCAGTAACGCAGTGAATGGAATTGGCGATTTCTTCTACTGTTAAACAAACGCCGTTATGAGCAAGGCTTTGATCAATTTTCAATTCGTTACCGATGGGTGATTTGATCCAAAAAGTCTTGTTAGAACCCTTGGATTCAATCTTTTCAACGATTCCTGTACATTCAATAATTCCTGTAAACATGGCTGCAAATTAATCCGAACTTTTATTATTTAGCATTTGATATTTGGAAATTCAACCAGAAACTCTATTTTTGCAGCCCATTTAATCACCTAAAGGAGGTATTTACGTTATGCTTATTATTGATTCAAAAGATTGTGAAAACATCGACAAAGCGCTGAAGAAGTACAAAAAGAAGTTTGAAAAAAGTAAAACTTTGTTGCAGTTGAGAGAGCGCCAGACTTTCACTAAACCATCGGTTGTTCGCCGTGGTCAGGTGTTGAAAGCAATCTACAAGCAGCAATTGGCAAGTGGAAAATTAGAAGATTAAGAATCTTTTATACCCAATCATATTTCAGTAGCCTCGAGTGAATAACTTTAGGCTACTTTTTTATGTCTATAACTGAAGCATATCCACAGATCAATACTTTTCTCGATTATCTGAAATTTGAAAAGAGATATTCGCAGTACACTATTATATCTTATCAAAACGATCTGGAACAATTCTTCGGCTTTTTGATGAGTCAATTTGATGCTCCTGCCATTGAAAAGATAACCGGCTCTTTTGTTAGAAGCTGGTTGGCAGAATTAAAAGGAGATGAGATGACCGCGAAAAGCATCAATCGAAAAATATCTTCCTTAAAATCTTTCTTCAAACACCAAATGAAAACAGGCGTGGTGACTGAAACACCAATGGCTGTAATTATTTCACCAAAGATCAGTAAACGGTTGCCTTCATTTGTTGAAGAAAAGGATATAGATACTTTATTTGAGCATGTAACATTCACTGATGATTGGAAAGGAAGAACAGAGCGTTTGGTGTTGCAATTATTTTACAGTACCGGTATGCGGTTGAGTGAGTTGATCAATTTAAAAGAAACACAGATTGATCCATCCTATCAACAAATAAAAGTTTTAGGGAAAGGAAATAAAGAACGTATTCTTCCTGTTGAAAAAGGATTGATGGACGATTTGCAATTGTATGTTGCAGATAAACATGCTGAATTCAAATTGCAGGTATCAAATATTTTCGTGAATGAAAAAGGAAAGCCATTGCAAGCCCGTTCAGTATACGGTTTTGTAAAGCAATATCTATCGCAGGTTACAACCATTCAAAAGAAGAGTCCGCATATACTTCGCCACAGTTTTGCAACACATTTAATGAATCATGGTGCCGATCTCAATGCTGTAAAAGAATTGTTGGGTCATAGCAGTCTTGCAGCAACGCAGGTCTATACGCATAACACAATAGAGAAGCTGAAAGAGGTTTTTAATAAAGCACATCCCAAAGCTTGAATTCTTACCCGGATGAGCAGGCCAAACCCATTATGTTAATCCATCAAAATATTTCCTAAAAAAGCAAATTGGTTATTCTTTATTCGATTTGAATACTTTAAATTTATAGTGCCATATAACTTTAACGGTCAACTGTAAGTTATCTGAAGTTCTTTTAAATATTATTTTTTCACTTTTAAAACGTGAGTTGTTATGAACGTTAACATTCAAACTGTGCACTTTGATGCAGATTTAAAGTTGATTGACTATGTATCTCGTAAAGCTGAAAAATTGAACACATTTCATGACCGAATATTGAAGTTGGATGTGTTTTTAAAGTTAGACAATGTGGTACATAATATTAAAGACAAGGTTGTTGAGATAAGGGTACACGTTCCGAGACATGATTTTTTTGTGAAAGCTTCGTCAAAGTCTTTTGAAGAGTCATTTGATACAGCATTGGAATCTATCGTCACTCAAATAAAACGAAAAAAAGAAAAACTTGCCGCGTAAAAACTAACAGTCCTGCAATTTTGCAGGACTTTTTTATTTCTATTATGCCAATAAAGGAACATTTTTTAATAAAATGATTTTAATGCTTTATTGTAAAACCCTTTGCAGTAAAGCTTTTCATACAATCTCTGCTCACTGTTGACAAGTACCTTAAATTTTTCTTTTCAAGAATTTTGTTGATTTAAGTTTTCCATTACCTTTGCCATCCCGAAAAACGGGGTAGTTCTTTATTTTTTACCGAAATAGCTGCAGTTGGTAGTGTTATCGATTTGTAATCGGGAAAGCCGGGAAAAGAAATAGAATTTAGGTCTTTAAAATAATAATATTAAGCCGAAGTAGCTCAGTTGGTAGAGCAGCTGATTTGTAATCAGCAGGTCGCGGGTTCGACTCCCTTCTTCGGCTCAATCGGGCAGTTTCCAGAGCGGCCAAATGGAACAGACTGTAAATCTGTCGTCTCAGACTTCGGTGGTTCGAATCCACCACTGCCCACAAATAGATCTTTGTAGTTAAATTTTAGACTCAGAATAATAAATATAGTAGTGAACACTATTACCTTTGCTATCCTGATTTTAATAATGCGGAAGTAGCTCATTTGGTAGAGCGATAGCCTTCCAAGCTATAGGTGGCCAGTTCGAGCCTGGTCTTCCGCTCAGTTTAAGTTGTCAGATTGAGAGATGGCAGATGACAGTTCTGTTCACTGTCAACTAACAACGGTTAACCGTCAATCTTTTTTTTGACATGCCGTTGTAGCTCAGTGGTAGAGCACTTCCTTGGTAGGGAAGAGGTCGTGAGTTCGATTCTCACTAACGGCTCTGGTTTTTGAAAAGAGGAAGATTGATTCATTAACAGGAATCAGATTTGAATGGCTACAGTGTAGCAGTAATTTGATTACTAAAATAAATTATAGTTTTTAAACTTTGTAAATCATTTAAAATTTTAAAACACAACTAAAAAACAAATAAAATGGCAAAAGAAAGCTTCTTGAGGGATAAACCCCATGTTAACGTTGGAACAATTGGTCACGTGGATCATGGTAAAACAACCTTGACTGCCGCCATTACAATGATCTTATCTAAAAAAGGTATGGGTAATGTGGCTAAGAAATATGATGAGATTGATGGTGCACCCGAAGAAAAAGAACGTGGTATTACTATCAATACTGCACACGTTGAATACCAAACTGCAAGTCGTCACTATGCTCACGTTGACTGTCCGGGTCACGCTGACTATGTAAAGAATATGATTACCGGTGCTGCCCAAATGGACGGTGCTATTTTAGTTGTGGCTGCAACTGATGGTCCAATGCCTCAAACAAGAGAACATATTTTGTTAGCTCGTCAGGTAGGTGTTCCACGTATGGTTGTATTCATGAACAAAGTGGATCTTGTTGAAGACCCTGAATTATTGGAATTGGTTGAAATGGAAATCCGTGAATTATTAACTAAGAACGGATTTGATGGCGATAATACTCCGATCATTCAAGGTTCTGCAACAGGTGCTATGGCTGAAGATGCTAAATGGGTTGCAAAAATTGATGAGTTGATGGATGCTGTAGATTCTTATATTCCATTGCCTCCTCGTCCGGTTGACCAACCATTCTTGATGAGTGTGGAAGATGTATTCTCTATCACCGGTCGTGGTACAGTTGCTACAGGTCGTATCGAACGTGGTGTTATCAAAGTAGGTGAAGCTGTAGAAATCGTTGGTTTGATGGAAGCTCCATTGAACTCAACTGTTACAGGTGTTGAAATGTTCAAAAAATTATTGGATCGTGGTGAAGCCGGTGATAATGCAGGTTTATTATTACGTGGTATTGAAAAGAAAGATATCCGTCGTGGTATGGTAATCGTTGCGCCTAAATCAATCACTCCGCATACAGAATTCAAAGGTGAAGTTTATGTATTGAGCAAAGATGAAGGCGGACGTCACACTCCATTCTTCAACAAATATCGCCCTCAATTCTATTTCCGTACAACAGATGTTACCGGTGAAGTTACTTTACCAGAAGGAACAGAAATGGTAATGCCCGGTGATAATATCAATTTACAGGTTAAATTGATTCAACCTATCGCCATGGAAAAAGGTTTGAAATTTGCGATTCGTGAAGGTGGTAGAACTGTAGGTGCCGGTCAGGTTACTGAAATCTTGAAATAATCAAGAACAATATCTTTTCGCAAGAAAAGAAAATAACATACATTCGAAAGTCTTTGGTCAAGGGAATAAAAAACTTTGACCGGAGACTTTTGATTCATACGGGCATAGTGCAACGGTAGCATACGGGTCTCCAAAACCTTTGATCTGGGTTCGAATCCTAGTGCCCGTGCGGAGTAATGTTTAGCGGTTTGTTTACTAATAAACCAATAAACGAAAAACCAAATTAAAATGAATAAGATTACAACGTATTTCAAAGAAAGCTATCATGAGTTGGTAGAAAAAGTTAGTTGGCCTACTTGGTTGCAATTACAGCAAAGCACTGTAATCGTATTGGTAGCAACAGTTATTATTACTGCCATGGTTTGGTTGATGGATTTCAGCAGCAATCAATTGCTGAAATTAATTTATTCACTTTTTAAGTAATTGAGTAATGGAAGTATCATCAGAAGTATTAGATGCAATCGTTGCTCCGCAACCCGACACCAAATGGTATGTGTTGCGTGTAGTGAGTGGTAAAGAACGTAAGGTGAAAGAATATCTTGATAAAGATATTCAGCGCAGCGGATGGACAGAAGTGATCAAGCAGGTATTCCTTCCGATGGAAAAAGTATATAAAGTGCAGAATGGTAAAAAAGTGATGCGTGAAAAGAATTATTTCCCGGGTTATGTGATGATGGAAGTACTGGATGGTAAACTGAATGATGATATGGTTCAGCATATCAGTAACATCAGTAATGTTATGCATTTCTTGACTGACGGCAAGGGTAGCAAAGGAAACATTATTTCATTGCGTAAAAGCGAAGTGAATAAGATGCTTGGTAAAGTGGATGAAATGAATGATCAGGGTGTTACGATCAGCGAACCTTTCATTGTTGGAGAAACCATCAAGATCATAGAAGGTCCTTTCAATGATTTCAATGGTGTGATTGAGGACGTGAACGATGAAAAGAAAAAACTAAAAGTAACTGTAAAGATATTCGGACGTTCTACTCCTGTAGAGTTGAGTTACATGCAGGTAGAAAAAATATCTTAAGCTTATTAGAATGAAATATTTGAAATCCCGCCACAAGCGGGATTTTTTCATTTGAGGCTTTTGCTATTTAAAATGATTCCCTTACCTTTGCCGTCCCAAAAAGTTCTTTAGATAAAGAATGATTGATCTTGGGAGTTTCGCTTTAAGCGAAACGCTATCACCAATTAAATCGTAAACAATGGCAAAAGAAATCTCCGGCTTCGTGAAGCTGCAGGTGAAAGGCGGTCAAGCCAATCCTGCGCCTCCGGTAGGCCCCGCACTCGGTTCAAAGGGTGTGAACATTATGGAGTTCTGCAAACAATTCAATGCAAGAACTCAGGATAAGATGGGAAAAGTTGTTCCTGTTTTAATCACTGTTTATTCTGACAAGTCTTTTGACTTCATCATTAAAACTGCACCGGCCGCTATCCAATTAATGGAAGCTGCAAAAATTCAAAAAGGTTCCAAAGAAAGTAATCGTGCTAAAGTTGGTAAAGTAACATGGCCGCAAGTTGAAGCAATCGCTAAAGACAAAATGCCCGACATGAATTGCTTTACTGTAGAAAGCGCTATGAAAATGGTAGCCGGTACTGCTCGCAGTATGGGATTAACTCTTGAAGGTAAAGCCCCTTGGGAAAATTAATTTATTCACCCGTAAAACTTTTTAAAAATGTCATTGACTAAAAAAAGAAAAGCAGCTGAAGCTAAGGTGGATAAAAATAAAAATTATTCCCTCAAAGAAGCTTCTTCATTAGTAAAAGAAATTAACTGTACAAAATTCGACAGCTCTGTTGATTTACATATCCGTTTAGGTGTTGATCCTAAAAAAGCAGATCAACAGGTACGCGGTACAGTAAGCCTGCCACACGGCACAGGTAAAACAAAAAAAGTATTGGTTTTGTGTACGCCCGATAAAGAAGCAGCAGCTAAAGAAGCCGGTGCTGATTTTGTTGGTTTGGACGAATTCATTACAAAAATCGAAGGCGGCTGGGTTGATGTGGATGTTATCATCGCAACCCCATCAGTAATGCCTAAAATAGGTAAATTAGGTAAAGTGTTAGGTCCACGTAATTTGATGCCGAATCCTAAAACAGGAACAGTAACGAATGACGTTGCTGCTGCTGTTAATGAGGTAAAAGGCGGAAAGATTGCATTTAAAGTTGATAAATCAGGTATCGTTCACGCTTCAATTGGTCGCGTATCTTTCGCTGCCGATAAGATCGCTGAAAACAGTACAGAATTATTAAATGCCATCCTCAAATTAAAACCATCTTCTGCAAAAGGGATCTATCTGAAAGCAGTAAGCATGGCAAGCAGTATGAGCCCGGGTATTACATTAGACACTAAATCAATATCAAACTAAATCCTGGTGATTCCGAATTTTTCGGAAGATGACCCGGGTTTTATAAAAATTTAGTTATGACTAAAGAACAAAAAAATGAAGTGATTGAAGTTCTCAAAGAGAAATTCACACAATACAATAATTTCTACGTTACAGATACTGAATCTTTAACTGTAGCTCAAATCGGTAAATTGCGTCGTGCTTGTTTTGATAAACAAGTGGAGATGAAAGTGGCTAAAAACACTTTGATCAAAAAAGCATTGGAATCTTTGGACGGAGAAAAATATACAGGTGTTTATGAATCACTTCATAATGTAACTGCATTATTATTCTCTGAAAATCCAAAAGAACCAGCTGTTATTATTTCATCTTTCCGTAAATCAAGCAATGGTGAAAAACCTGTTTTAAAAGCAGCTTTTATCAATGGCGATATTTACAGCGGCGATAATCAGTTGAAGGCATTGACTCAGATCAAGACCAAGAATGAATTGATCGGTGAAGTGATCGGATTATTGCAATCTCCTGCTAAACGTGTATTGGCTGCATTATTGCATCATCACGAAAAGCAAGCAGAAACTGCAGTTGCTGAATAATTACGCGTTTAATTATTACAAATAAAACAACCCAGGCCTGAGGGTTAATAAAGGCAAATTTTTTTAAAACATCCGCCGGAGCAAAAGCGATGAAGGCGGAAAAAATTTAATAATATGGCAGACGTAAAAACATTAGCTGAACAATTAGTAGGCTTAACAGTAAAAGAAGTACAGGAATTAGCAGATGTATTGAAAACTCAATACGGTATTGAACCTGCAGCAGCTGCTGCTGTGGTTGTTGCCGCAGGTGGTGATGGTGGCGGTGCTGCTGCTGCTGAACAAACATCTTTCGATGTTATTCTGAAAAGCGGTGGCGCAAGCAAATTAACTGTTGTTAAAATAGTTAAAGAATTAACAGGTCTTGGCTTGAAAGAAGCTAAAGATTTAGTTGATGGCGCACCAAAAGCAGTAAAAGAAGGCATTTCTAAAGCTGAAGCTGACGAATTAGTAGCTAAGCTGAAAGAAGCCGGTGCTGATGTTGAATTGAAATAATCAGGCTGTTTCTAACATTATAAACCCCACGTTAGCGTGGGGTTTTATTTTGATTTGATTGCCGAGGTGGGTAAATACCGCAAATAATGTATTGCGCAAAATTTGATTTTGCCATTCCGTTGCATTCCGTACTTTTGCAGTCCTTTTAATTTAGGGCTAATTAGCAGCGGATAGTTCGGTTGTGGCCATTAAATTCCGTTCTATCTTTTTTCAGGCATGGAGAATGATAAGTTCTCTTCATTTATTTAGCTAAAACCGGTTTTACAAAATACTATGTCAACAACAACATTGAACACCAGGATCAGCTTTGGCAAGACTAAAAACTTAGCTGAAACTCCTGATCTCCTCGACATTCAGTTACAATCTTTCAGAGAATTCTTTCAGTTGGAAACTACGCCTGATAAGCGTAACAACGAAGGTTTATTCCGTGTATTCAAGGACAATTTTCCTATTACAGATACACGTAATATATTCGTATTAGAATTTCTGGATTATTTCATCGATCCACCCCGTTATTCTATTGAAGAATGTATGGAACGTGGGTTGACGTATGCTGTTCCGTTAAAAGCCAAACTTCGTTTAAGCTGTAACGATGAAGAGCATGTGGATTTCCAAACCATTGTACAGGATGTATTCTTAGGAAACATTCCTTATATGACACCACGCGGTACTTTTGTGGTGAACGGAGCTGAACGTGTTGTTGTATCTCAATTACACAGATCTCCGGGAGTATTCTTCGGTCAGTCCATACATCCAAACGGAACAAAAATCTATTCTGCACGTGTGATTCCTTTTAAAGGTGCGTGGATGGAATTTGCTACCGATATCAATAACGTGATGTATGCTTACATCGACCGTAAGAAAAAATTCCCTGTAACTACTTTATTACGTTCTATAGGTTTTGAAACGGATAAAGACATTCTCGAATTATTCGGAATGGCCGATGAAGTAAAAGCAGATAAAAAATTATTGAAAAATCATATCGGCAAAAAATTAGCTGCACGTGTATTACGTACATGGGTAGAAGATTTTGTTGATGAAGATACAGGTGAAGTAGTAAGTATTGAGCGTAATGAAATTGTGTTGGAACGTGATTCTGTTTTGGATGAAGCTGCGATTGACACCATTGTTGAAATGGATGTGAAGAGCGTATTCATTCAGAAAGAAGATGTGGGTGGTGATTACGCAATTATCTATAACACATTAAATAAAGATACTTCGAACAGTGAGTTAGAAGCGGTGCAACATATTTATCGCCAATTGCGTGGTGCTGATGCTCCTGATAATGAAACTGCACGTGGTATTATCGATAAATTATTCTTCTCTGATAAACGTTATGATCTGGGTGAAGTTGGTCGGTACAAGATCAACAGAAAATTAGGTCTGGATTATCCGTTGGAAAAGAAAGTATTAACTAAACAAGATATTATTGAGATCATTAAATATCTGGTGCGCTTAACAAACGGCAAAGCAGAAATTGATGATATCGATCATTTGAGCAATCGTCGTGTAAGAACTGTTGGTGAACAATTGTATGCTCAATTCGGCGTTGGTTTAGCACGTATGGCTCGTACCATTCGAGAAAGAATGAACGTTCGTGATAATGAAGTATTCACCCCTGTTGATCTGATCAATGCGAGAACTTTATCATCAGTGATCAATTCATTTTTTGGTACATCACAATTATCACAATTCTTAGATCAAACAAATCCGCTTTCTGAAATTACGCACAAACGTCGTATTTCAGCATTAGGGCCCGGAGGTTTGAGCAGAGAAAGAGCAGGCTTTGAAGTTCGTGACGTACACTATTCTCACTACGGTCGTTTGTGTACCATCGAAACACCGGAAGGACCAAACATTGGTTTGATCTCTACTTTATGCGTTCATGCTACTATCAATGATATGGGTTTCATTGAAACACCTTATCGTAAAGTAGAAAATGGTAAAGTAAACATGAAACAATTGACTTTCTTAAGTGCTGAAGAAGAAGATAGTGCTAAGATCGCTCAAAGTAATTCTCCTTTAACTGATAAAGGTGAGTTTGCTGAAGATAAAGTTGTTTCTCGTCAAACAGGTGATTTCCCAATCCTTGATAAAGAGGAAGTAGAATATATGGACGTTGCTCCAAACCAAATCGTTGGTTTGAGTGCTTCATTAATTCCATTCTTAGAACATGATGATGCCAACCGTGCATTGATGGGATCAAACATGCAACGTCAGGCTGTTCCATTAATTCGTCCGCAGGTTCCAGTAGTAGGAACAGGTTTGGAAGGAAGAGCTGCACGTGATGCAAGAATTCAAATCCACGCAACAGGAAATGGTATTGTTGAGTTTGTTGATGCAAATGAAATTCATGTTCGTTATGACAGAAATGATGTTGATCGTTTGATCAGTTTTGATGATGATCTGCAGGTATATAAATTAACAAAGTTCATAAAGACCAATCAGGCAACATGTATCAACCTGAATCCTGCTGTGAAGAAAGGACAAAAAGTGAAGAAAGGAGATTTCTTAACTGAAGGTTATGCAACCATTGATGGTGAATTAGCACTCGGTAGAAATTTACAGGTTGCGTTCATGCCTTGGAAGGGTTACAACTTTGAAGATGCGATCGTGATCAATGAGAAAGTGGTTCGTGAAGATCTGTTTACTTCAGTTCACATTGATGAATATGAATTAGAAGTTCGCGATACCAAATTGGGTGAAGAAGAGTTAACACCGGATATACCCAACGTTTCTGAAGAAGCAACAAAAGATCTGGATGAGAATGGTATCATAAGAATTGGTGCAACAATCAAAGAAGGAGATATTTTAATTGGTAAGATCACTCCAAAAGGAGAATCAGATCCAACTCCAGAAGAAAAATTATTGCGTGCCATCTTCGGTGATAAAGCAGGTGATGCAAAAGATGCTTCATTAAAAGCACCAAACGGAACTGAAGGTGTGGTGATCGATAAGAAATTATTCCAACGTGCAAAGAAAGATAAGAATGGGAAGATCCGTGAAAAAGCACAATTGGAAAAAGTTGAGAAAGTACATCAGCAAAATGTGGAAGATGTAAAAGAACAATTGTTAGGTAAACTACAAATTCTTTTAAAGGATAAAGCATCTGCAGGTGTTAGCAACAACTTTGGTGAATCATTGATCGGTAAGGGTGCTAAGTTCAATGCTAAGAATTTAGCAGTGATCGATTATCAAAACATCAATCCATTAGGTTGGACAGGTGATAAGCACACCGATGATCAGATCAACACTTTATTACACAACTACAGTATTAAGTATAATGAAGAGTTAGGCAGATACAAGAGAGAGAAATTCAATATTTCAATTGGTGATGAATTACCGGCCGGTGTATTGAAACTCGCTAAAGTTTATCTCGCTGTTAAACGTAAACTGAAAGTAGGTGATAAAATGGCGGGTCGTCACGGTAACAAAGGAATAGTTGCCAAGATCGTTCGTGCAGAAGATATGCCTTTCATGGAAGATGGAACACCGGTTGATATTGTATTGAATCCATTAGGGGTGCCTTCACGTATGAACTTAGGACAGATCTATGAAACAATCTTAGGATGGGCCGGAACAAAGTTGGGTGTGCGTTTTGCAACGCCGATCTTTGACGGTGCATCAACAACTGAGATCGAAGATTATTGTAAGAAAGCAGATATTCCTTTAAACGGTCATACTTATTTGTATGATGGTGAAACAGGAGAACGCTTCCACCAGAAAGCAACGGTGGGCGTTATCTATATCATCAAATTACACCACATGGTGGATGATAAAATGCATGCACGTTCTATCGGACCATATAGTTTAATCACACAACAACCATTGGGTGGTAAAGCACAATTCGGTGGTCAGCGTTTTGGTGAAATGGAAGTATGGGCACTTGAAGCTTATGGTGCAGCCAACATCTTGCAGGAATTACTGACATTGAAGTCTGATGATATTATCGGCCGTGCAAAAACTTATGAAGCAATTGTAAAAGGTGATAATATTCCAAAAGCAGGTGTGCCTGAATCATTCAATGTATTGGTGCATGAATTAAGAGGTTTAGGTTTGGATCTTAAATTCGAATAAAGATCCAATTCAAATAAAATTTTAAGCCATCTCATTTATTTGAGATGGCTTTAAATTTTATGTAACCGACTTTTATTTTCAATTGAGCATTAGTTGCGTCGCACACTTGTACTCCATATCTTATGCAGCGGAGTAATTGTACTTTCAGTTCAGCGCTCAACAATAAATTATTCTTTTTCCATCAGCAAATCACTGTAAGAATTATTTACATAATCAGCATGGTGCAATTCAAAAAAATCAAAATAATAATTGCATTGTTCTTTTAGCTTTTCAATTCCAATGGAACCATTGCTATCAATGGCTTCTACCTCGATGAATGTTCCCAAACCTTCAACTGTATCAAAATGAAATTTTACATTATCAATGAAATAAATTTTTCTTGTTTTATCTACAACAATTTTTATTCCGTGTACTTTGATCAATATGTTTTTTAAAGAAGTAGATGGCTGATGTTGGTATAAAATAATATCCGATTGTTTTGCGTTGGCTGTATTTTGTCTGTCGTACCAAATCAGCGCATTCTCAATATTACCTTCTCGTAATTTTAATCTTCCTTTTTCAACATTGAAATAAGTATCCCTCTGATGATCTTCGCCTTTAAAAATCGGATTAAGTTCTAAAAATTTTTCCTCTGCTTGTTTTAGATTTAGTGCCCTTGCTTTGAATTCGAAGTTGATAATGTTCATGTTCGTTGAGTTGACACTCAAAACTATTGAATTAATCAGGTAGTGAATCCGAAATAGAAAAATATCTATTTAATCATGTAAATAAAAAAGCCGGTAAAATTACCGGCTTTCTGAATCCTGATTGCTCTCCTGTGAAACTAATCCTGCCTATTTACCGTAAATATTTTTTGTGTTTTGATATCCGCTTCCGGTGTTCTTATACCAGTCTGTATATTGTGTGCCGCCTGATTTTGCCCAATCAAAGAAGTGTAAATAAGCCTGATCTATAGAGACTGTTTCAATTGGATAATTGAAAGTCTCAGTAAAGCTCAATGCCCATGGATGATTGTCTTTTGTAACATAGTAGATACCGGCATTTGGTTTGCTTGCATCATCGAGCGTATTGAATAAAGTATTATCAATTAAATTAGTTGGTGCGTTGTTGGGGAGATGCACTTCAAATCCCCTGCGCATGTTGCTGATGAGAAAAGGATTGAACGGTGCAGTTCCAAAAGTTGATGCAGAAATGGGGCTCGTAAATCCAACATACACAACTGAAGTATCACCCGCGATATTTGGCAATTCTGATCTTGTATTGATAAATAATCCGCCATCAGCATACCTGATCATTGAATGTACATTATCGAAAGGAATAATCACCGCATTTTTCTGTCCGGCTTCAGTTCCGTTTGCATTTGTTTTAATATAACTGTTCTTTAAATTTTGCCCTGTTACAGTTTGAATCAAATCAGGTGAGAACGGAAACTGTACACCAAATCCATTGTTATAAATAGCACCTGATGCAACCGGTGCAAAGCTTCCGAACATTTCTACAATATTATTCTTTGCATTACTGATGATCTTATATTGATAATTTACAACAAGATCATTCATATCATAATCACCTGTGCCGGGCCATTGATCTTCATACGCTAAAGTGCCCCATGTGTTTTGTGCAGGAAAATAATTGATATAGGCTCTTGTTGGATCGTTTGGAAATGCATCAAATGCATCTGTAACACCATCTCCGTCTGTATCAACAGGTGTATCAGCAATTTGTACATTGTTGTTTGAAATTGCTTCAATCGGATTCGAAGTGGCGTAAACGATTACATCATTAAAATCATGATCGCAATAAATCGATTCTCTGTTCATATCTTCAAATCCGATCATGTAAGTATTTTGATATTGCAGCATTACAGTATGTCTTTTCAAATCAGTATTTACTTCTGGATTTAAATAACTGTCTGTAAAATATACACCGCCAGCATAATAATTTACAGCAGAACCATTCCATGCATCTGCAAAAAGCACTAATCCTATAGTTGTTCCTTTATCGAATGTGCCGATTTTTACTTTATCTCCAGACTGCATATCTCCGCCACTACCGATTAAACTACAGTTATCGAAAACAAAATGAATTGAATCAATATCATTCATTGTCTTAGGTGGATTATTGGTAGGGTATTTATACCAGCCCAAAGAGTTTTTATAACCTGCACCTTCATACGTAAAAGTGAGATATACATCTGCCAATTGTGTTATGATTATGTTAGAAGCTGCACCTGAGGTAATATATTGAGGATGTGTTACAGCAACACTTTTACCTTCGGGTAATGAAGTGTTGATTGCTTTCAACATATCTGCACTGATTATATCCTGGTCAGGTTCAAGATAAAGAGGTCTTCCCATTCCGTCATATTTACCCATATAGGCAAATTTTGTTGTATTGGTATTCGTATAACCAAAAACAGTGGCTGTATTAAAAACACTTAATGCCTGAGAATGATAGGCTGATAAATTACTACCTGTATTCATGGTAGAAACAATATCTCCGGCATAACCTTTTTTACCGCCGATCGTACAATTGATATTGGAACCGTTGATGGTTGCTTTTGCCAAACGCACCAAGCCAATATAAGCCGGATCAATTACTAATGTATCACAATAGGCAGGAACAGAAATGGTCGTATTGAAAATGCCAGCATTATCTGTAAATCCTGTAAGAATCATTTTCCCTAAACTACCATCAGTATTTAAAGTATAGATATGCATGGGTACAGAAGGCATTGGCTTATTGTCATTTGTTAATGCTGTAACATTCACAACCACATTTTTTGCAGTACTATAATTAAAGCCATCAGGTGCTATCTTATTTACAGTTGTTGTGGGTGTTGCTGCAGGAGCTGTTGTGGTGTTCATGTCTTTTTTACTGCATGAACTGAGCGCAATTGCCGAAGTAACAACGATTAATAAAGTTTGGAGCAATTTCATAATAAATATTTTTTTTGATTAAGCTATATTCATGCCAGTGAAAAAAATTATTCTAAATAATTATAAATCAAACGATTATGATATTTTATATTTTAGAATTTATCTAATTTGTAGATTATAATTCTTAATTTTGGAATTAAATTAAAATTTACTATTGATTTCACGCTTGTAATTACACTACAAGTTGATAAATAAAAATTGAGTTTTCTTATCATAAAAGCTGTGAATTTTATGTAGGATAGTGACTACAAAAAATTATAAATGCTTAACAAAAGCTTTTTCACTTTTGTCAATCAAGCTGAGTAACCAAATAGCTTACTTTTGATTTATGACTCTTTCAAATTTTAATTATGCGTAACCTCATTGCTTTTTTATTAATGCTGACGTTTTCTTCAGTCAACTCACAGAATAAAGATTTTTATTTGTTGATTGGAACTTATACAACCGATATTCATGTGTATAAATTTAATTCAGGAACCGGCGCTACAACTTTTGTTAGCAAGATCAGCGGAACAGGAAATCCATCTTATATAGCCATCACAAAAAATGAAAAATTTGTCTATGTTGTAAATGAAAATCACAAAGACAAGCCTGGTGAAGTGAGTGCATTTTCGTTTGATAAGAAAAAAGGGGGATTGGCTTTTTTAAATAAAACAGAAACAGGAGGCGATGATCCTTGTTATGTTGATGTGGATACAACAGGTAAATGGATTGTTGTTGCCAATTACAGCGGCGGAAATTTGAGTGCGGTAAAAACCAATGCTGACGGCAGTCTGCAGGCTTTGACTCAAATAATTGATCATCAAGGATACAGTGCCAATTTTGAACGTCAGTCAAAACCGCATGTACATTGCACCACTTTTTCACCTGATGGAAAATATGTTTTTGCCAATGATCTGGGAACCGATAAAGTGTATCAATATAAATTTGATTCAAATAATGATCAGCAACCATTAAATGAAGAAGCAGTAACAACAGATATTCCTGATGGTTCGGGTCCGCGACATATAACTTTCCACCCCAATAAAAAATATGCGTATTTAATTAATGAATTAAGCGGAAAAATTATTGCATATAATTACAACGATGGTAAATTGACTGAAATACAAACTATTGAATCTGATAACACAGGTGGCAAAGAAGACAAGGGCAGTGCAGATATTCATATCACACCGAACGGATTATATTTATATACAACCAATCGTGCCAAGGCCAATGATATCAGTATTTTCAGAGTAGGCTCAACAGGTTTGCTGACTGAATTAGGACATCAATCCTGTTTGGGAATTCACCCGAGAAATTTTACGATCGATCCAACTGGTAAATTTTTATTGGTTGCCAATCGCGACACCAATAATATTGTCATTTTCAATATTATGAAAAGCACCGGCATGTTGGTGGCAATGCCTAATCAGATTCAGGTTGATAAACCGGTTTGCTTGAAAATGATGTCTGTTCAATAATGTTTAATAGCAGAAGTGTGCGACGCAACAACGGATGCCATAAAAAACAAAAGCTTGTAACAAAAATTATTTCACTATACCAATCGATCCGCTTTCTGTTGGTATCAATTCAAAAATAAATTGCGGTGTAATGCCATCTTCTGTTCGGTGCGAAACATATAATATGGATGTTCTGCTTTCTGCTGCAATTTTATTAATGAGTGCAGTTACCATTGCTGTGTTGTGATCGTCCAAACCAAATGCAGGTTCGTCCAAGATCAATACCGGCGGGTGTTTTACCATAGCTCTAGCAATTAATGCTTTACGTTGCAGGCCGAGTGAGAGCTCGCAGAATGCAGTATTTTTCAAGTGCTGCATTTCTATTAAGTGCAACCATTCGTTGGCTAAACGCAATTCCATTTCGGTTGGCACGATATATAAACCGATGGAATCATAAAAGCCCGAAACGATCATTTCTTCTAATGTATGTCTTGTGCTGAAAAGATCGGTCATCGATGGTGTTACATAACCGATTAATTTTTTTATTTCCCAAACAGTTTCACCTGTCCCTTTTTTTCTGCCAAATAATAAAAAGTCTTTGCCGTATCCTTTTACATTATCTCCGGTGATCATGGTAAGCAGTGTTGTTTTACCTGAACCATTGGGACCAACCAATTGCCAGAACTCACCTGCATTGATCGCCCAGGTAATATTTTTCAGGATAATTTTTTCTTCGTACTGAACAGTCACATTGTTGAATTGAATAAGTGTTGTTGTGTCAATATCAAAATGATGAATAGGCTCGGGAACTTTTTTAGAATATATGTATGATGTATCATCATTGGGTTGATTGACGAATGTTGCAATATCAGTTACAAAACTGAGTGTATTATTTTTTTCAAGAACTAAGGCTTTACTGATAAAAGGAAGCAGGTCTTTTTTCCTATTAATTAATTGAATGAAAGAAGTATGTTCTGCAATTTCAACAAGCATTTGTTTTAATGATTGCTGCGATGCTTTATCGAGATTATCGAATGGATTATCTAAAATGATATAATCAGGTCTCTTCTCTAAAATATAAGCCAGTAAAGCTTTTTTCTGTTCGCCGCTGGATAAGGATTTGAGTTGGCGATTGATGTTTTTTGTTACATCAGAATAATCTCGACGTGATTCTTCTTCAATAAAATCATTCAATAGAATAGGGGAGAACAAAATGCCTTTCAAATCATTGAATACCCTAAATGGTTCAACTGATTTACCGTTGATGAGTTGTTGTGCAAATAAATTTATGTTTGCATCATTTGATAAAAATACAGCCCAATGATTTTTTGATTTCATTCAATAACAGCATTTAAATTATCTGTTCATCAACCATTCTTTGAAATTATTAAAATCAGCCTGCATTAAAATACTTTTTTTCTCGGCTGATAATAAGTGTTGCACCTGTTCTGGAAATTCAATAGATACACTAATTGCATCTTCAACTGTTTCTGGAAATTTTACCGGATGAGCTGTTTCTAAAATAAAACCTTTGCCATTGTTTGTTTGTAAATAATTTTCTAAAGCATAATATGCAACTGCACCATGCGGATCTAATGTATAATGATATTGCTGATGCACATCTTTAATAATTTGAGAAGTGGTTGCATCATCAACACTAATGCTGCTCATTTTATTTTTTAATAAACTGAATTGTTGCTGAAATAATTCCAAGATGCGAATGAAATTACTTGGATCGCCAACATCCATAGCATTCGAAATGGTGGCTACGGCTGGCTTTGGTGTGTATTGTTCAGTTTGCAAATATTGAGGAACAATATCGTTGGCGTTACAGGCCGCAATAAAATGCTGAACAGGTAAGCCACTGATATTTGCTAAAATTCCTGCACAAATATTACCGAAATTCCCGCTTGGTACAGAAATAATAGGTGCAATATCTTCCTGCCATTGTTGATAGGCAAAGAAATAATATAACTGTTGCGGCAACCATCTTGCAACGTTGATGGAATTAGCAGAAGTCAAATTTATTTTTTGATTGAGATCATCATCTATGAATGCGTGTTTCACTATTGCCTGGCAATCATCAAAAGTTCCATTCACTTCTAATGCAGTAATATTTTGGCCGAGTGTTGTTAATTGTAATTCCTGGATCTTACTCACTTTCCCTGATGGATATAAAATAATTACATCCACGCCATCTACACCGAGAAAACCATTTGCAACTGCACCGCCGGTATCACCTGATGTTGCAACTAATACCGATGTTTTGTGATATGCATGACGATTAAAATATCCCAAACATCTGCTCATAAATCTTGCACCCACATCTTTGAAAGCCAATGTTGGTCCGTGAAATAATTCCAATGCTGAAATGTCTTCAGTGATTTTCACCAAAGGGAAATCGAAATTGATTGTTTCTTTAACGATACGCTGCAAATCAATGTCAGGAATGGTTTCGCCAACATAAGGTTTCATGATTGTAAAACCGATTTCTTCTTTTGAAAGTGATTTAATGTTTTCAATAAAGCTTTTATGCAGCTGCGGAATATGTTCCGGAAAGTATAAACCTTTGTCAGGTGCTTGTCCGCGTAATGCAGCTTCTGCAAAATTTACTTTTGATGATTTATGATTTAAACTGTAATAGGTCATGGTAAATTGTCAATAATCAATGATGAATAGAATTGTTGCAGTACAAGAGTGCGATTCTCCCAGTGAAAGAATTGAAGGTAATACGTGATGAAGAATGATCTAATGTTCGTATCATAAGAAAACTTTATTAGGAATAAATTAATTTTACGCCCTGTTGATTAATTGTTGTTACATGTGTATGATACGACAATCCAATATTTTCGAAAACCTCTTTCATTACAACTTCTACAGCCCTTGCTGTAACTTCATTTTGGCTCAACATAAAAATGGATGGACCCGACCCGGAAATGCCACCACCCAAGGCACCCGCTTCTTTACATTTCTTTTTTACTTCATCAAAACCCGGAATTAAAATACTGCGAACAGGTTCGATAATTACATCTTCCAAACTTCTGCCAATTAAATCATAATCATGTTTGATGAAGCCTGCAACTAATCCGGCAATATTTCCCCATTGCTTGATGGCATCTTTTAATAATACACGTTGTTTTAAAATTTGCCGAGCATCAGAAGTTTTCACTTCAATTTGCGGATGTACAACAGTAACATGTAATTCAGGTGCATCAATACTCACAATATCTAAAGGGAAAATGGAACGGATTAAAGTAACACCACCATAAATTGCAGGAGCAATATTATCGGCATGTTTAACACCGCTTGCAACTTTTTCGCCAAACATGGCAAAGCGAACAAGGTCTTCTTTGTTAAAACGATTTTCTAATAAATAGTTAGCAGCAACAACAGCACCTGCAGCACTTGCAGCACTGCTACCAATACCACTTCCGGGTTTAATATTTTTTTTACTGATAAGCTGAAATCCTTTGACATCAGGAGTTTCATCGAGTAGTGCTAATAATGCAGCACCTGAAACATTTTTTTCTGCATCAAGTGGTAAGTTGTATTCATCATCATTGATAATAGTAACGCCTTTTTTATTACTCAATGAAATGGTGAAAGTATCATTGGGATCATTCAATGCGAAACCTAAAATATCAAAACCGCAAACAATGTTTGCAACTGTGGCCGGACTTAAAACTTTTATTTTTTTCATCTCGATACTCTTATAATGTCAGCAAATACACCGCTTGCAGTTACATCAGCACCGGCTCCGGCACCCTTAACTACCAATGGTTGTTCGGGATAACGTAGTGTGTAAAACAAAACAATATTATCCTTGCCATATAAATGATAGAAATCCGAATTGGAAGGAATATGTTGCAAACCAACAGCTGCTTTTCCATTTTCATAATTCGCAACAAATTTTAATTTACAATTTTCTTTTGCAGCCGCATCATATAAAGCTTTGAAATGCACTTCGTGTTTTTCCATTTCAATATAAAAATCTGCAACACTTCCATTAAAACAGGATGCAGGTAAAAAACTATTATTGGTAATATCTTCCATTTCAATTTTTTCTCCAGCCTCACGTGCCAGGATCATGATCTTTCGCATCACATCTGTTCCGCCGAGATCCAAACGCGGATCAGGTTCAGTATAACCTTCATCCTGTGCTTGTTTTACAATTTGTGCAAATGGTTTTGATCCGTCATAATTATTGAAAACAAAATTCAAGGTACCGGATAAAACTGCCTGAATTTTATTTACTTTATCTCCGCTTTTGATCAGATCATTTAAAGTTCCTATTACTGGTAAACCTGCGCCCACATTGGTTTCAAAAAGATATAATGAATTGAATTCTTTTGCCAATGATTTTAATTTTTTGTAATTGACATAAGCTGATGATGCTGCGATTTTGTTGCAGGCAACTACTGAAATACTTTTAGCCAGCAGTTTATCATAGACTGAGGCAACTTCAGCATTCGCAGTTACATCAACAAAAACGCTGTTTCGTAAATTTTTTGAGATGATGGTGTTTACGAAATTTTCTAAATCCATCGATTGGCTTTGTAATAAATTATCTTTCCAATTTGTCAGATCAATTTCATTTCCATTTTCTACAAATAACATTTTTTTGCTGGTGGCGATTCCGCTTACACGTACTTGTAAATTCAAATTCTGCAATAAATAATCTTGTTGTTGGTTTATTTGTGCCAATAATTTTCCGCCCACATTTCCAGCACCCACGATAAAAACATTTAATTGTTTGTGTGTTGTTTCAAAAAAAGCTTCGTGTAAAACGTTCACTGCTTTTTTAATATCGTTGTGTGCCACAACAGCAGAAATATTTCTTTCAGATGAGCCTTGTGCAATGGCGCGGATATTGATACCGTTTCTTCCCAGTGAGTGAAACATTCTTCCGGCAATACCCGGATGGTGGCGCATTCTGTCACCCACCAAGGCAATGATGGATAAATCTTCTTCAACTCTTAACGGTTCAACTTTTTCTGTTTTTATTTCATAATCAAACGCATGATCTACTGTTTTTTTTGCTTTTGCTGCATCTGCAGAATTAACACCAACACAAATAGAATGCTCTGAAGAGCTTTGTGTGATAAGGATCACATTCACTTTTTCATTCGCCAATGCTTCAAATAATCTTTTTGAAAAACCGGGAATGCCCACCATGCCGCTTCCTTCCAAACTCAACAAAGAAATATGATTGATACTTGAAATGCCGGTGATTATTTCCCCCTCTTCTTTTGTAAATTCTTCAATCAATGTTCCGTAAGCATCAGGTTCAAAAGTATTCTTTACCCAAATGCGAATTCCTTTATGCATTGCAGGTTGAATGGTTGGCGGGTAAATTACTTTCGCACCAAAATGCGATAACTCCATCGCTTCGCGATAAGATGTATGCGTTATTGTTCTTGCATTGTTTACCCATCGTGGATCTGCGGTCATCATGCCATTAACATCAGTCCATATTTCCAAATCTTCCACATTTAATGCGGCTGCAAAAATGGATGCTGTATAATCAGAACCCCCACGCCCTAATGTTGTTGTTTGGTTATCTGCATCACTTGCAACAAAGCCGGGAGCAATGAATAATGAATAAGATGATGAACTGATTTTTTTAGAGATTAATTTATTTGTAATTGAAAAATCAACAGCAGCAAAACCAAAATTACTATTTGTCTTGATAAGATATCTGCTGTCTATCCATTCACTATTTACATTTGTGGATTGTAAATAGGCATGGATGATTTTTGACGAAAGCAATTCACCGAAACTGATGATACGATCTTGTGTACGTTTGGATAATTCACCTAATCGAAAAACACCTTCACAAATATCTTCCAGTTCATTGAATTGTTGTTTGATATTGCTGAGGCAACTGCTTTGTGTTGTTACCGGCAATAAACCTTTTGCAGTTTCGATATGATTTTTTTCTAAAGCAGTTAAGGTTTCCTTATATGCTTCATTACCAAGAGAAGCATCGGTTCCTGTTTTTATTAATAGATCAGTCACGCCTCCAAAAGCAGAGAATACAATAACTGATTTTTTATATTGGGGTTGCCTGATGATAGCAACAACTTTTTTGATATTTTCTGCATTTGCTACAGAAGAACCACCAAACTTTAAAACTTTCATGAAAACTATTTTGAAAAATATATGAATAAATCTTTACAAAGATAAACAGCGTTATGCCCGATTGATGATATGGAAATATATTACCCTTAAAGGGTAAACGTAGTGGTTGTAACTGTAATTACAGCCATAAACACAGATGTGCTTATGTTAAGGAAGAATGGTATTTTTTGCTGTTTTTTCATTACTATGGTCACGAAGATAAAGGAAATCTAAATACTCTTACAAAATTTTATTAATTTTCAAGCCTGAAGATCGCCTGCCTTCAATTGGTAAAACAAAAAATTATGTCGAACAACTCAAACCTGCAGACTTTCAAAAATCTGGTAGGTATCAAGTTTCAATTATACAACAGTTTGTTTACTTCGTTGCCTTTTCATCGTATTGAAAAGACCGGTATTCTCGTTTCATTATTGTTATTGAATTGTGAGGAAGGTTATAAGAAAAAACAAAGCCCAGTTGAAATTGTCGAGGAATTTTTTGCAAAACAAACTTCTGTAAAAAGTGAACAGGAAAAATTAGATATTCTGTTTCGGTTTGTACAATATATCGAGCGCCAGGTTGTTTTGTTTGATGCACTGGAAGATGCTGCATTCAAACAAATCCATGATATGAGCGGGAAAGGAACATTGAAAAATTTAGCTGTTGCTGTTGAACAACAACATAAAGAAGATGCATTAAAAAATAAATTAAAAGATTTCAATATTCAGTTGGTGCTCACTGCACATCCAACACAATTTTATCGCGGTGCAGTTTTAGGGATCATTCATGATCTTTCTTCGGCAGTTAACACTAATAACGAACATCATATATATACTTACCTACAGCAATTGGGAAGAACACCTTTCTTTCAACAGCAAAAGCCCACACCTTATGATGAGGCTGTAAGTTTAATATGGTATCTGGAAAATATTTTTTATCCAGCAGCGGGAAGGATTATTTCATTCATCAAAAATCGTTTTCACGATTCCGTTGATTACGATAATCCGATTGTAAGGATGGGATTTTGGCCGGGTGGAGACAGAGATGGTAATCCATTTGTGAAAACAGATACGACACTGCATGTTGCTGAAGCTTTAAGAGGAAGCATCATTAAATCTTATTATCTCGATGTTCGGAAACTCAAACGCAGATTGACATTTAAAGGAGTAGATATTTTATTGTCTCAATTGGAAAAGAAATTGTATGAACATTTATTTATTCCGGGACATGATTTAGATCTCAGCAAAGAAGAAATACTCGTAACCTTAAAAAATATCAAACACCTATTGATCTATGAGAACAATAATTTGTTCGTTGATCTGATTGATTCATTGATTAACAAGGTAGAATTGTTTGGTTTGCATTTTGCTTCATTAGATATTCGCCAAGACAGCAGCGTACATGAAAAAGTATTGGAAGCCATCGCTTCAAATACAGAAGCCCTTCCTGCTAATTACAGTAGTTTGCCTTCTTCAAAAAAAATAGAACTCCTTACAAATATTACAACTACTGTAGGTAATAATATTTTTATTACAGATGATGTACACAGAGATACTTTGGATGTGATGACCGCTATCAAAAATATCCAGCAACGTAACGGTGAAGCAGGTTGCAACCGTTATATCATCAGTCAGTGTAATTCTGCATTGAATGCAATAGAAGTTTTCGGATTATTATTATTGAGCGGATGGAAGCGTGAAGAATTATCCGTTGATATTGTTCCTTTATTTGAAACGGTGGATGACCTGCAAAATGCTGCTGCAGTAATGGTTGAATTATATGAAAATAAAGTGTACAGAAAACATGTTGAAAAGAGAAAGAACAAACAGACAATCATGCTTGGTTTTTCTGACGGTACAAAAGATGGTGGTTATCTGATGGCCAACTGGAGTATTTATAAAGCGAAAGAAGAATTGACTACTGTATCAAAAAAATATAATGTTGATGTCGTGTTCTTTGACGGTCGTGGTGGTCCGCCTGCAAGAGGTGGTGGAAAAACGCATCAGTTCTATGCTTCCATGGGAAAGAATATTGCAAATAAAGAAATACAATTAACCATTCAGGGGCAAACAGTGAGTTCTAATTTCGGGACAATCGATGCAGCACAGTATAACATTGAACAGATGATTGATGCAGGGATTTATAATGACCTGCTGAAAAATAATGAAGTCACATTACTTCCAAATGAAGAGAAATTATTGCAATCATTGGCTGAAGAAAGTTATCAATCATATATTCAGTTGAAAGAACATCCTTACTTCATTGAATATTTAGGACACGCAAGTCCTTTACGTTTTTATTCAGAAACAAATATTGGCAGCAGGCCGGCGAAAAGAGGAGCTTCTTCAAAAATTAATTTAAAAGATCTGCGTGCGATTCCATTTGTGGGAGCGTGGAGTCAATTAAAACAGAATGTTACCGGATATTACGGAGTAGGTTCAGCTCTGCAGCAATTGGAAAAACAAGGCAAGTGGGATGAATTGCAAAAAATGTATCATCGATCTTTATTCTTCAAAACATTAATTGATAATTCTGAGATGGCGATGCAGAAGTGTTTTTTTCCGCTTACTTCTTTCTTGTCAACACATCCAGTGTATGGAGAGATATGGAATAAAATTCATGAAGAATATGAACTCACAAAACAATATGTACAAAAGCTTTCGGGGCATACAGAATTGATGGCTGATTATCCGGTGGATCAATTGTCGATTCAAATGCGGGAAAGAATTGTTTTGCCTTTGATCACTATTCAGCAATATGCCATCACAAAAGTACGTGAACTGGAAGAGCAGTTAATTGATGTGCCGGTTAAGCAGACGTATGAGAAATTGGTAATGCGTTGTTCTTTCGGAATTATCAATGCAGGAAGAAATTCTGCATAGTTGAATAATTTTTTAGTAAACTTATTTTATCTCAAATAAAAAAAGAGCCATCGTATGATGGCCCTTTTTTTATTCATGTTTTGGTTGCTTGCTATATTCTTATCTAGACAATGGTGTTTCTGCATTTTTGTCTAATCTAACACCAGAGTAACCTTCAATTCCCATTTCATGGAGATCCAATCCGTATAATTCAACTTCAGGAGCAACTCTGTTTCCAACTAATTTATCAAGTAGTTTAAACATTAACCATCCTGCTAAACCAAAGAAGGCAATATTAACTAAGCCTCCGATTAATTCAGCGATAAATTGTCCTGAACCTCCTCCATAAAATAAACCAGTAACAGCACCTTTTACGCCATTTAATCCATCACCATAAGTTCCATCTGCAAATAGACCTACGGCCAATACACCCCAAAGACCATTTGCACCATGCACTGCAACTGCACCAACAGGATCATCAATCTTTAATTTCTTTTCAACAAAGAAAGATGTTTCTACAACGATGATACCTGAAAGTAATCCAATGATTAATCCGCCGATCGGCGAAACAAATGCACAAGGTGCTGTTATTGCAACTAAACCGGCAAGTAATCCGTTAACCATCATACTAACATCCGGTTTAGAACCACGTACAAACCAGATCCATAAGGTAGAAGCAAATGCACCTGCACAAGATGCGATCAGTGTATTAAATGCAACAACTGATAAACGTAAATCTGTCCCTGCCAAAGTTGAGCCTGCATTAAATCCAAACCAGCCAAAAGCAAGTACCAATGCACCTAAAACAGCCATTGGAAGATTATGACCCGGAATAGCATTAACAGTACCGTCTTTATTGTATTTACCAATTCTGGCTCCAAGCATTTTTGCACCAACAAGAGCTAATACGCCACCGGAAAGATGCACTACTGATGAACCAGCGAAGTCAACATGGCCATGACCTAATCCAAAGTTTACACCTAATTGAGAAAGCCATCCGCCACCCCAAACCCAGTTACCATATATTGGATAAATTAATCCACCTACCAAAAACCCGGAAATTGCAAATGAAGCAAACTTCCATCTTTCAGCCATTGCACCGGTAGGGATAGTTGCTGTTGCATCCATGAATACAACTTGGAATACAAAAAAGCCTAATACACCTACATCATAAATTCCATTCATGAAAAATCCTTTCGCACCAAATAACCCAAAGTCATGCCCGAAAAGATGAACAGTAATTTCATGATTTAATCCATCAAATCCACCTAATGTTCCTAATGCACCCATACCTCCAAACATAATTGCAAAACCTGATATAAAAAATCCTAATGCACCGGCAGGATAGATAAATAAATTCATTGCCATTGTATGCGCTACATTTTTGGCACGAGTTAGACCGGTTTCAACCAATGCAAAACCTGCTTGCATAAAGAACACTAAAAATCCACCAATTAACAACCAAACAAAGTTGATAGATACTTTATTATGTCCATCAGTATTACCTATTGTTGATACGGCTGTTGCTAATTTATTCACTGTCGCATTTAATGCAGCGATACTTGAATCTTTTGATTTTGAAATTGAGTCAACCACTTTTGCAGCCGTTGTATCAATATCTGCAAACACACCAGTGTTACCTCCATTAGGATCGGGTGCTTTTGTTGTTTGCGCATTGAGATTTAATGCACTAAATGTGAAGAGAGCAAAAAATGTATATAATATTATTTTACGAGACATGAGCATAAGGTTTTTGGTTAATGAATTAGTTTTTAATATTATCTCCAGGGCCTGCAGTTGATGCTTCACCCCTTGCACCATTACTGATTCTTATAGACTCTTCAATATTATAAGTGAAGATCATGCCATCACCGATCTCACCAGTAAAGGCAGCTTTCTCAATGCAATCAATGGTTTTGCTGACATTAACATCTTTTAATACTATCGATATAAAAATTCGGGAAATATATTGTGTATCGAAAATTGTTCCCCGATAAGTATGATGTTCTCTCAGATGTTCATTTCCAATGCCCGAAGCTTCCCAATAGGAAAAGAAATCAATACCAATTTTTTTGAGTTCGGTTTTAACCTCTTCAAATTTTGATGTTCTAATGATAGCCTCAATTTTTTTCATAATCATTTTTTTGATGAGTAATAAAATTTAGAATTTATATGTTGCTGCAAGAATAAAGCTTCCATCGCTTTTTGTTCCTTTACCGTCGCTGGTTAGATAAATATTGTCTTTCGCCTTGTCTAAACGGAATTCAGGGATAATGGTAAGGTTTCCATTGATGTGTATATTTCCTGAAAGTGTTGTTTGAAATACACTGCTTCCAACACCAGCAACACTTTTTGTGTCATCAAAGTATTCGCCACGTAGTGTTAAGCCGAATTTGCTGGTAGGATCGTAATTAAAATACAATGCGTTGCTTGACCAACTGTTAGTAACACCGGCTGTTTTAACAGACTTTATTGTTGCGTCATAATCAATATTGAATTTACTACTCAGTACAGCATTTAATACTAAGTCAAATTGGGAGAAACCAGTTCCACCTTGAAAATTTAAGTAGGCCTTAAATTTATCATCTTTTGAACCTGTGCTGAACTGTGCCAATACAACTTTATTAACCGAAGTGGTTGTTGAAAAATCAGTCGGATTTGCTATACCAACCATAAAAGCGCTCTTGCCACCTAAAGAGATATCTGCCTTAAGGCCGGTGTGAAAGAATGGTCCGTAAGAAAATCCATAACTCATGCTATAATTTCTGTTCGCATATGCATCTAATAATTCCCATCCTATATGCGTAGCCCATTTACCTAAAGTGATTTTTACTGCTGAGGATGGTGAATAACTTATATATAATTGTTTAACTGCTGCAAGTGTAATAAAGCTGTTTCCAGTTCCTGTTGGATATCCTGACCCATCGTTATAAGAAAATTCTTCTGCCCTTCTTCCAAAACCAAGATCTGCAGTTGCAGCAATTTTACCAAATGAATGATCCACTCTTATGGAAGCCATACCCAATTCGAAAGAGTTCATAGAATTGGTAAAGCTGGTTTTGTTATTGCTGAGCTGATTATTGAAATCTGCTCTGTAATAAGCATCTACAGAATAGGTAAACGTAGTAGATGGAGTAGGAGGAGTTACCTTTTTAGTGGTGTCAATTTTAGTAGAATCAGTTTGACTCATAGCTGAAATAGTGCCTGAAATACCCATTAATACAGTGAATAATTTTTTTACCATTGTTTTTGGTTTAAGGTTAAAAAAGCGGAAAACCCTAATACTGTTTTCCGGTTACAAGAACATTTTCTTCTTGTCAAGTATTGCGTTAGAAATGCACTTCTTGGTTCTAATTTCCTACAGAAGCTAAATGTTAAACCTATATGGCAAAAAATTTATGTATAATAGAATATTGGATTAAATACAGTTCGGCTGCTTTATCAAATATTATTCAATACGGCTCAATGCATTGAATAAGTATGTATTAGTCTTGATTCAGCATTCAATTAAACAAATTAAAAAAATATGTATTTGAATAATTATTGGCAAAATACTTAAAAAAATGTATAAAATATCAAAATATATACACATTTTATATTTTTTAATTTAGAAGAATAAACAGTTTTGACTTTTATCAAATTCTGTTATTGAGATTTTTTCTCTCATTTATAGCAATAAAAAATCCCTGCAATGGTTATTTGCAGGGATATAATTAATGCAGAAAAAATTTACATCATGGCATGTAATATCGAATTGTCTTTTGTTTCCAAAACTGAGTGGCCCATTAAGAACTCATCTACTTTTCTGGCACATTCTCTTCCTTCACTGATTGCCCAAACAACAAGTGATTGACCGCGACGCATATCACCGGCAGTAAATATTTTGGATATATTAGTCTGATAATTCTTTTCGGAGGCTTTTACATTACCGCGTTCATCCAATTCAATACCCAATTCATTTAGTAAGCCTTCTTTTTGCGGATATAAAAATCCCATAGCTAATAAAGCCAATTCGCAAGGAATGTATCTCTCACTGCCGGTCACTTCATTAAATTGTGAAGGTCTTCCATCAATACTGATCCATTCAAGATTAACAATCTTTATTGCTTTTAAATTTCCGTTTTCATCACCTATAAATTCTTTGGTAGCAATAGCCCATTTACGATCAACACCCTCTTCATGTGAAGTGGTTGTTTTTAATATCATAGGATATGTTGGCCAAGGCATATATTCTGTTCTGCTTTCAGGTGGTTTAGGTAATAATTCAAACTGAGTTACTGTTGAGGCGCCATGCCGGTTCGATGTTCCCACACAATCACTTCCCGTATCGCCACCACCAATCACCACCACGTTTTTTTGGGTTGCTTTTACTTCATTCGGAAGTATATTGCTTTCAATATTTGCATTGGCATGAGGATCTTTGCCAGCCACATATTTATTATTTTGTTTTAAAAATTGCATCGCAAAATAAACACCGTTCAATTCCCTGCCGGGAACTTTCAAATCTCTTGGAACTGTTGCGCCGCATGCCAATACAATTGCATTATATTCTCTCAACAGATCATTGATGCCAATATTCACACCAACATTTGCGTTGCATTTGAAAATGATTCCTTCTTCTTCCATCAACTTCACTCTTCTGTCAATCACCCATTTCTCTAATTTAAAATCAGGGATTCCATAACGTAACAAACCACCCGGTGCATCGTCTCTTTCAAAAACTGTTACTGTATGACCTGCATAATTTAATTGTGCTGCAGCAGCTAATCCTGCAGGACCAGAACCGATCACTGCCACTTTTTTTCCGGAACGAATATTAGGTTTATGTGATTTTACAAAACCTTTCTCAAAAGCAATTTCAATAATATGTTTTTCAATTTCTTCAATGGTAACAGGTGGTTGATTGATGCCGAGCACGCAAGCACTTTCGCAGGGAGCAGGACAAATCCTTCCGGTAAATTCAGGGAAATTATTTGTTGATGTTAATATGCTGTAAGCTTCTTCCCAATTGCCATCATACACCGCATCATTAAATTCAGGGATCACATTTCCCAAAGGACAACCACTATGACAAAAAGGTACACCGCAGTTCATGCAGCGTGCAGCCTGTTTATTCAATTGTTGTTCAGTGAACGGTTGGATATATTCTTTATAATCATGCACACGTTCCTGCACCGATCTTTTGCCCGGTGTTTCTCTCGTGAATTCCATAAAACCTGTTGGCTTACCCATAATTCAATTTCTGATTTACGATTTCTGATGTACGATTTTTTTAATCGTACATCAGAATTTATTTATTTTGTTTCGAGCATTGATAATTTTATTAAGCTTTTGTTGCGTCGCACTCTTGTACTTTCTGTTCAATATTGAACAAGACGTTGAAGTGTGCTATTCTTTCACTGAAAGAATCGAAGGCAACAATGATGATCAAAGGGCTATTTGCTTGTTCCCACTTTCAATTTTCTTTCCAACAAAACTTTTTTGTAATCTCTTGGAAATACTTTTACAAAATTCTTCAGTTGATTTTCTAAATCATTCAACACAAATTTCGCAACCGTGCTTCCAGTATTATCAAAATGTTTTTGAATTAAATTTTGTAATTCAGACACATCTTCATCAGATACTTTATCCAAATCAACCATTTCAGTGTTACAATTGTTTATAAAGTTCCCTTTCACATCATATATATAAGCAATACCACCACTCATGCCTGCCGCAAAATTTCTTCCTGTATCACCAAGAATGACTATACGACCGCCGGTCATGTATTCGCAACCATGATCGCCAACACCTTCTGTGACTGCATTGACGCCTGAATTGCGCACTGCAAAACGTTCTCCTGCTTTACCACGAATAAATGCTTCACCACTTGTTGCACCATAAAATGCTACATTACCTATGATGATATTTTCTTCCGGAACAAATGTTGCTTCTTTGGCAGGATATACAACCAATCTTGCTCCGCTTAAACCTTTTCCAAAATAATCATTCGCATCACCTTCTAATTCGAGTGTAATTCCTTTGGTATTAAATGCACCAAAACTTTGTCCTGCAGTTCCGGTGAATTTAAAATGAATGGTATCATCAGGTAATCCTGCTGACCGATATTTTTTACTGATCTCATTTGATAAAATTGAACCAACAGTTCTATCTGTATTAATAATATTGAATGCTGCTTTTATTTTTTCTTGTTTTTCTAATGCAGGTTTTGCAGCTTCCAATAATTTCCAATCCAATACATCTGCAATACCATGATCTTGTTCTTCCTGTTTGTATAAACCAACATATTGTGATGCAGGTTCTTTGTATAAAATAGGAGATAGATCAAGCTTGCTGTATTTCCAATGAGTTATATTTTCCCTTGGTTCCAAACAATCCACCTGACCGATCATTTCATTCACAGTTTTAAATCCTAATTCAGCCATGATCTCTCTTAATTCCTGCACCATGAATTTGAAAAAATTCACTACATGATCTGGATCACCTTTAAACCTTTTTCTTAATTCAGGGTCTTGTGTGGCAACACCAACAGGGCAAGTATTCAAATGACATTTGCGCATCATGATGCAACCTTCCACAATCAAAGCAGCTGTTGCAACGCCCCATTCTTCAGCACCTAATAATGCAGCAATGGCAATATCACGACCTGTTTTCATTTGGCCGTCAGCTTGCACAACAATTCTGCTGCGCAATTTATTTTTTACTAATGTTTGATGTGTTTCTGCCAATCCTAATTCCCATGGCAATCCTGCATGTTTGATAGAACTGATGGGTGATGCACCAGTACCTCCATCAAAACCTGCTATCAACACAACATCTGCTTTTGCTTTTGCAACACCGGCAGCAATTGTTCCTACACCGGCTTTTGAAACCAACTTAACACTGATACGTGCTTTTCTGTTTGCATTCTTCAGATCAAAAATTAATTGAGCTAAGTCTTCAATAGAATAGATATCATGATGCGGTGGCGGAGAAATTAATCCAACACCGGGAGTTGCATGACGAACTCTTCCGATCCATTCATCTACTTTATGTCCGGGTAATTGTCCGCCTTCTCCTGGCTTGGCACCCTGTGCCATTTTTATTTGTAATTCATCCGCTTCAGTCAAATATAAACTGGTAACACCAAAACGTGCCGATGCAACTTGTTTGATGGCACTGCGCATAGAATCACCATTCGGTAATTTGTCATAACGCATTTCATCTTCACCGCCCTCACCGGTATTACTTTTTCCGCCGAGTTTATTCATTGCAATAGCAAGCGTACTATGTGCCTCATGAGAAATGGAACCAAAGCTCATGGCACCTGTTGCAAAACGTTTGTAAATATTTTCTGCAGGCTCAACTTCATCAATGGAAATAGCAGTACGATTTCGTTTGAACTCTAATAAACTTCTTAACGTACAAGCTTTTTCGCTTTGATCGTTTACAAGTTTTGAATATTTTTTGAATGTTGCATAATCATTTGTGCTTGTTGCATGCTGTAACAAATGAATGGTTTGCGGATTGAATAAATGAAATTCACCTTTACGTTTCCATTGATACATACCGCCAACAGGTAAACGTTGTACAGGGATCTCTGTTTTACTGAATGCAAAAAAATGTTTTGCCAACGCTTCTTTGGCAATTTCATCCAATCCCATTCCTTCTATGCGTGAAGTGGCTCCTGTAAAATATTTATCAACTACCTGTTTATTCAATCCCACTATTTCAAAAATCTGTGCACCCTGATAAGATTGTAAAGTGGAGATTCCCATTTTTGAAAATACTTTCAACAATCCATCACACACAGCTTTTATATAATTTTTCTTGAGATGATCGGCATCTAATTCAGTTTCTAATTTTCCATCGATCTTTAAATCACGGATAGTAGTTAATGCGAGATATGGATTGATGGCAGTTGCTCCAAAGCCGATCAAACATGCAAAATGATGTACTTCCCAAACATCACCCGCTTCTACAATAATTCCAACTTGACCACGATATCCTTTTCTGATCAAATGATGATGCACTGCAGCTGTTGCCAGCAGGGTTGGAATAGGAGCATGGTCGCTATCAATTGCTCTGTCAGTTAAAATGATCACTTCAAATCCGTCTTCTACAGCATCTACAGCATAACGGCACAAACGATCTAAACCTTTTTGTAATGATCCCGGTTTTCCATCTGCACGAAAATATGTTTGAATTGTTTTTGCTTGAAAAATTCCGGTATCGATACTTCTTATTTTTTCTAATTCATGATTAGAAAGAACAGGATGTTTTAATGCTACGCTATGACAATCCAATGGGTCTTCCACTAATAAATTTCCATTGTTACCCGCAAATGTTGCCAAACTCATCACTAATCTTTCACGAATAGGATCGATCGGTGGATTTGTTACCTGTGCAAATAATTGTTTGAAATAATGACTCAGATGTTGCGGTTGATCACTCAATATTGCTAATGGTGTATCTGTTCCCATAGAACCAATTGGTTCTTTGCCATCCAAAGCCATTGGCGTTAAGATGGTTTCAATATCTTCTGTTGAATAACCGAAAGCTCTGTGGTATTTAAAAATTTGATCATGATGTAAATGAGTGAACATCACTCTTGGCTCAGGCAATTCTTCCAAACGGATTTTATATTTATTCAACCATTCACCATAAGGTTTTTGTGAACAGATATTTTTCTTCAATTCATCATCACTGATAATTCTTCCCTGCTCCATATCAACCACAAACATTTTTCCCGGCTGCAGTCTTCCTTTTTCTTTGATCAATTTTTGATCGATAGGAAGTACACCTGTTTCAGATGCCATGATAACACGATCATCTGTTGTAACACAATAACGTGATGGACGTAAACCATTTCTATCAAGTGTTGCGCCAATTATTTTTCCGTCAGTGAATGAGATGGAAGCAGGTCCATCCCAAGGTTCCATGAATGCTGCATGAAATTCGTAGAATGCTTTTTTGATGGGATTCATGGCTTCGTTACCATCCCATGCTTCAGGGATCAGCATCATCATCACATGTGGTAAACTTCTTCCGCACATAGTGAGCAATTCGATCATATTATCTAAACATGCAGAATCTGATTGTCCTGCAAAAATGATCGGCAATAACATATCCATTTCTTCTTTTGAAAAGTACGGAGATGTAAAACCCTTTTCACTTGTCTTCAACCAATTTAGATTTCCTTGCAGCGTATTGATCTCGCCATTGTGTGCGATATACCGAAATGGTTGTGCCAATTTCCATGAAGGAAATGTATTGGTTGCAAAACGGGAATGTATCAATCCGAATGCACTTACAATTCTTTTATTACTCAGATCAGGAAAATAATTTCTTACCTGAAGACTTGTTAATTGTCCTTTATATACAACAGTTTTATAAGAGAGTGATGCAACATAAAAACCAATCGCATCTTTTCTCACAGAATTATTAATAGTGTGCTGAGCATAATTGCGTAACACAAATAGTTTTCTTTCGAAAGCTTCCGGAGAAGAAATGTAATCGGGACAAGCAATGAAAACCTGTTCGATCTCTGGTTCAACGGATAAAGCTGTGGGTCCGATATCAGTTGGATTAACCGGAACTTTTCGATAAGCTAAAATTTCCAATCCTAATTTTTCTGCGGAACTGCTGAAGATATCCCTGCATTCTTCTTTCAATCGAATATCTTTTGGAAAGAATAAAACACCCACGCCATATTTACCAAAGGAAGGAAGATGTACGCCGAGTTTCACACATTCATCAAAGAAAAATTCATGAGGAGTTTGAATCATGATACCTGCACCATCGCCGGTATTGTTCTCACAACCGCATGCACCACGATGTTCCATGTTTTCCAAAATGGTGAGTGCATCAGAAATGATCTGGTGTGATTTGTTGCCCTTAATATTGGCAACAAAACCAATACCGCATGCATCGTGTTCAAATGAGGGATCGTATAATCCTGTTGTACTTGCCATTGTTATAAATTATAGTAACTGGTAAACTTCTTATTTCGGCAAGCAATCGTTAGTTTCAAAAATATTCAAAAAATATCAATTTAGCGATATAAATATTCAACATCTTGTCAATATAGTTAGACAAATCTTTGTTATAATACATTTTTCATTGATCTATGAATAGCTGATAAACAATTGCGCATTAAATTATTTTTTAATTAAGCAACGGTGCTGATTGATTTCATTGCCGTCATTGCCTGTCTTAATGTATCGCCCACCAATTCTATGTGATGTGAGCGAATGGCTTTATTCACTGCAATTATTTTTTTATTGTCAACACCATTGTCTTTTCCTTCATTGAAATTTTTGCCGATGATATTTGTTTCTACTTTCTTCATGAAATCAGCCAATAAAGGTTTACATGCATGATCGAATAAATAACAACCATATTCCGCAGTATCAGAAATTACACGATTCATTTCGAATAATTTTTTACGGGCGATAGTGTTTGCGATCAATGGTGTTTCATGTAATGATTCGTAATAAGCAGATTCAGGTTTAATGCCAGCCTCGACCATTGTTTCAAAAGCCAGTTCAACACCGGCTCTAACCATGGCAACCATCAATAATCCATTATCAAAAAATTCCTGCTCGGCGATTTTTGCTGAAGTGACTGTTGATTTTTCAAATGCAGTGTTTCCTGTCTCTGCTCTCCACTTTAATAAATTCTTATCATCATTTGCCCAATCTTCCATCATGGTTTTAGAAAATTCGCCGCTCATGATATCATCCTGATGTTTCCAGAATAATGGACGCATGATATTTTTCAATTCTTCAGATAATTCAAATGCTTTTATTTTTGCAGGATTGGATAATCTGTCGAACATTGCAGTGATACCACCTTGTTTCAAAGCTTCGGTAATCGTTTCCCAGCCATATTGAATGAGTTTGGAAGCATAGCCTGTTTCAATTCCTTTTTCGATCATCTTATCAAAACAAAGAATAGAACCTGTTTGCAACAAACCGCATAAAATAGTTTGTTCGCCCATCAGATCTGATTTTACTTCCGCAACAAATGAAGATTTTAAAACACCGGCTTTATGTCCGCCAGTACCCGCTGCATAAGCTTTTGCGAGTTCCCATCCTTTTCCTTCAGGATCATTTTCAGGATGTACAGCAATTAAAGTAGGTACGCCAAAACCACGAACATATTCAGCACGAACTTCAGAACCCGGGCATTTTGGTGCCACCATTATTACAGTAATATCTTTTCTGATTTGCATTCCTTCTTCCACAATATTAAATCCATGCGAATAAGAAAGTGTTGCACCTTTTTTCATCAAAGGCATGATAGTATTAATAACAGAAGTATGTTGTTTGTCGGGCGTGAGATTAATAACCAGATCAGCCGTTGGAATTAATTCTTCATAAGTGCCAACTTTAAAACCATTTTCTGTTGCACTTTTCCAAGATTGACGTTTTGCTTCAATCGCTTCTTTCCGTAAAGTATAAGAAACATCCAAGCCTGAATCTCTTAAATTCAATCCCTGATTTAAACCCTGTGCACCGCAACCAACGATCACGATCTTTTTTCCTTTCAATGCATTCACTCCATTGTTGAAATGACTGATGTCCATAAATTCACAAACACCTAATTGATTCAATTTTTCTCTTAATGAAAGCGTGTTAAAATAATTTGCCATTTTGTTTTTGTTGTAGTTTGATATGGGTTGTTATAAAAATTTTGTTACTGACTTTTGTACTTCAATTATGCATTGTTGCGTCGCACTCTTGTACGCTTTGTTCTTTGCTGAACATTACATCGTGAACACTTCATCCTGCTTATCTAAGAATTCATTTTCGACTAATTCTTCGCCGGGCTCAGTTTGTTCGAACTCTTTTAATTTTTCGTGGAAACCATTGCTGGCCTTGATGATGGCTACACGGGCACTGCGGACAAATTCAATCAATCCGTAAGGTTCCAATGCTTTAATCAAGCCTTCTGTTTCTTCTCTATGGCCGGTTGTTTCAAAAATGGTATAATCTTTTCTGATCACTACTGCTCTTGCGCCGTGCTGATGTAGTAGTCTTTCGACTTTTACTTTTTCTGCTATAATATCTGTTGGTACTTTATATAAAGCCATTTCCTGCCAGATGATCTCATCATTGGTATTATGATACGCTTTTAAAACTTCTACTTGTTTTTCAATTTGACGACATAATTTTTTTACCACATCTTCTGTTTCGCTGATGACAATGGTGAAACGATGTATGCCTTCCGCTTCAGAAGGAGAAACATTTAAACTTTCGATATTAATTTTTCTTCTTGAAAAAATGATGGCAATGCGATTTAATAAACCAACCTGGTTTTCGGTATAAACGGTTATGGTGAAATCGAGTTTGCCCCCAACCCCTGAAGGGGAGCGAGAAACATCGTTAATATTTTTTGTGTTGCTCATAATTTATTTTTTATTCAACTTTATTAATTTTCTTTTCCATTACCCTTTAGAGGATAGGGGTTTATTGCAATCTTATTTCACTTACACTGCATCCTTGCGGAACCATCGGGAATACATTGTTTTCTTTTGAGACCATCACTTCCAATAAATAAGATTCTTTATGATCGAGCATGGTGGCCAATGCAGTTTTCAATTCTTCTCTTTTTGAAACCTTACTTCCGGCAATATGATAACCTTTTGCCACCTGTACAAAATCGGGACTTTGAATATCAACAAACGAATAACGTTTATCATTAAATAATTCCTGCCACTGACGAACCATTCCGAGGAACTGATTATTGAGAATTAAAATTTTTACGGCTGCACCAAACTGCATAATAGTGCCGAGTTCCTGAATCGTCATTTGAAAACCACCATCGCCGATAATGGCAACCACTGTTCTTTCAGGTGCGCCATATTTTGCACCGATGGCAGCGGGTAAACCAAAGCCCATGGTGCCTAATCCACCTGAAGTGATATTACTCTTTGACTGATTGAATTTTGCATAACGGCAAGCCACCATTTGATGCTGACCAACATCGGTAACAATTACTGCATCACCGTTTGTTAATTCATTAAGCAGTTGAATAACTTCACCCATCGTAAGCTGTTCGCCTGTTGGATGGAGTTCATCATTAATAACAATCTCTGTTTCTTTTTTTGTGAACTCATGAAATTTATTCAGCCAATCTTTGTGTTCTTTTTTGTCGATCAATTTTGTAAGCAGGGGTAATGTTTCTTTACAATCGCCCCAAACCGGAACAGCTGTTTTTACATTTTTATCAATTTCTGCAGGGTCAATATCAAGATGAATTATTTTGGCTTGTTTAGCATATTTATCCAAACGTCCGGTAACACGATCATCGAATCGCATACCGATCGCAATTAATACATCGCATTCATTGGTTAATACATTGGGTCCGTAATTTCCATGCATGCCAAGCATTCCTACATTCAACGGGTGATCTGTTGGTAATGCACTCAATCCAAGCACCGTCCATGCTGCAGGCAATCCACCCTTTTCAATAAATGCTTTGAATTCTCTTTCTGCTTTGCCGAGAATAACACCCTGACCAAAAATGACAAAAGGTTTTTTTGCTTCATTGATCAACTTTGCTGCTTCTTCAACATATTCTTTTCTTACAATTGGTTTTGGACGATAGCTTCTGATGTGTTCGCATTTTTTATAACCTTCATAATCTATTTTTTGGATCTGTGCGTTCTTAGTGATATCAATTAATACCGGACCGGGCCTTCCTGTTCTCGCGATATAAAATGCTTTAGCAAGCACATGCGGAATTTCTGTTGCATCTGTGATTTGATAATTCCATTTGGTAACAGGAGTGGTGATATTAATTACATCTGTTTCCTGAAATGCATCTGTTCCCAATAAATGTGCAAAGACTTGACCCGTAACACAAACAATAGGAGTGCTGTCGATCATGGCATCTGCTAAGCCTGTTACTAAATTTGTTGCACCGGGGCCGCTTGTTGCAAATACTGCGCCCACTTTGCCTGATGTTCTTGCAAAACCTTGTGCAGCATGGATGGCGCCTTGTTCATGACGAACAAGAATATGCTTCAGTTTATCGTTATAATCATATAATGCATCATAGATCGGCATGATGGCACCACCGGGATATCCGAAAACGGTATGCACACCTTCTGCAATAAATGCTTCTAACACTGCTTGCGAACCTGAAATAGAAACAGGTTCTTTTATTGCTGTTTTTTGATCTTTTATTATTTCAAGCGTTTCCATATATAAGTATTGAAATGTTTTAATAATTTTTATTGGACTATGAATGATATCGATTGTTTGTGTTTATAAATTGAATCTCTTCCGTTTTGCTTTGCCGGCAGCCACTTTGGAGATTGTGAAATGACTCGAACAGCTTCTTCTTTTGTTCCATAGCCCGGATCATTTTCTGCAGTAACATTTGTTACATTACCTTCTTTGTCAATTATCCAACTAACGGATACTGAATATTTCCCAAATGGGGCTTTATTTCTTTTAGCAACATCTCTATCTAAATTGTCGCCTAAATATTTCTGCCATGCTGGTAGGCCACCCGGAAATTGCGCTGGTATTTGAACGATAGTAATCGTTTTTCTTGAGGTTACAGTTGTATCAATCAACTTAGCACTGTCAATTTTATTATTTTGACAAATTGCATAAGTTGAAATGCAGGAAAACAATATCAATAAAATAAATCGGATCATTCTTTATTCTAAAATTTTTGAAAATTATCTTTGACCTGATAGTACAAATGCTATTCCTTGTTTGTTTCTATAAATAACCGGCTTGTTGAATTGAATGGCAGGTTCCCATTTTGGTGCGGTTCTAATCACTCTTTCTGCTTCTTCTTTTGTTCCATAGCCGGGATCGTTTTCTGCAGCAACATCTGTGACTCGTCCATCTTCATTTATTACAAATGTTACATACACAATATATTTCCCATTAGGTGCTTTTTTATCATAGGGAATATGAATATTAAGATGCCTCTCTAAATAAATTTGCCATGCTCTGATTCCCCCCGGAAATTCAGCAGGTCTTTCGTAAATATAATCGGGCATTGGTTTTCCATCTTCATCAAATGCATCACTCACGATTTTATCAGCCGGATTCTTTTTGTAAACGTAAGCCCAAAGTTTTCCGCTTTCATAAAATGCCCTTGTTTCAAAAGTTCCAGGTTCTTTGCCATAGATGCTGACTTTTTTCTTATTTCCATTTTCATAAAAATGATATTCATAAGTTGGTCTTCCCGGCAGAGAATAGAAAACTGAATCTTTTATTTTTCCTGATGCATAATAACAGGTGGTCAATCCGATTGATGAGTTTAAATTAGTATCAGCAGAAATAAATTTGCTGTATAATTTATTTGAAGGATAATAATAGGCTATACTATTATAAAAACTATCTCTATTAGCAAATTCATAACAGTATGCTGCATTTTCTTTTGACACTACTTTAAAAAGTGTATCATAATATTTCAAAATCACTTTGCTTTGTGCATTCAAAGTAAATACTGAAAAATAAAATACTATCAATAAAATCAATCTCATAATTATTAATTCATAATTTTCAATTATTAATTAATCTTCATCCGTTACACAACCATCCGCAGCTGTCTTCACCAATTTTGCATATTTATATAAAACACCGCTTGTTGCTTTTAATGCAGGTTGTTTCCAGGCTGCTCTTCTTTTAGCTATCACATCATCCGCAACTTTTAGAATGAGTGAGTTTTTATTGGCATCAATTTCAATGATATCATTGTCTTCCACCAATGCGATCAATCCGCCATCTTGTGCTTCCGGTGTGATATGGCCGACGACAAATCCATGTGTGCCGCCACTGAATCTTCCATCAGTGATCAATGCAACAGATTTGCCCAAACCCGCACCAATAATGGCTCCTGTTGGTTTCAACATTTCCGGCATACCCGGTGCACCTTTCGGGCCGATGTTACGAATCACCACCACATCCCCTGCATGAACCTTACCGTTCTTGATTCCTTCAATCACATCTTTTTCGCCATTAAAAACTCTTGCTGTTCCTTCAAAACGTTCGCCTTCTTTACCTGAAATTTTTGCAACACTTCCACCCGTTGCCAAATTGCCATATAAAATTTGCAAATGGCCTGTTGCTTTTAAAGGCTTATCTAAAGGCGCAATAATTTTTTGCTGATCAAAATCAAGATCAGGCGCAGATGCTAAATTTTCTGCAACCGTTTTTCCGGTTACTGTTAAACAATCACCGTGCAATAAATTATTTTTCAACAAATATTTCATCACTGCAGGAACACCGCCATATTTATGAAGGTCTTCCATTAAATATTTTCCGCTCGGTTTAAAATCCGCCAATACCGGAATTTTATTACTGATGGTTTGAAAATCATCTTGTGTTAATGCAACACCCACACTTTTTGCCATGGCAATTAAATGTAGTACCGCATTCGTGCTTCCGCCAAGCACCATTACAACAGTAATGGCATTATCAAATGCTTTGCGTGTCATGATATCTCTTGGCTTGATATCTTTCTCCAATAATAATTTGATGGCTTCACCCACTGCTGCACATTCTTTTTGTTTTTCTTCACTCATTGCAGGATTGGAAGAAGAATAAGGTAAACTCATTCCCAATGCCTCGATCGCACTGGCCATTGTGTTGGCTGTGTACATACCACCGCATGCACCTGCACCCGGACAACTGTTTTTTACGATCCCTTTAAAATCTGCTTCATCTAAATTGCCTGCCAATTTTTGTCCTAATGCTTCAAATGCAGAAACAATATTTAAATCTTGTCCGTGATAATGACCTGCTGCAATCGTTCCACCATACAACATGATACTTGGACGGTTCAATCTTCCCATTGCCATAATGGAACCAGGCATATTTTTATCGCAACCGGGAATTGTAATGAGTGCATCATAATATTGAGCACCTGCATTGGTTTCAATGCTGTCGGCAATTAAATCGCGGCTTACTAAACTATAACGCATACCATCTGTTCCCATGCTGATCCCGTCACTTACGCCAATGGTGTAAAAACGTAAACCCAATAAACCATCTGTTGTGTTTACTGCTTCTCTGACTGTTGTTGCCAGATCATTCAAATGCATGTTACAGGGATTGCCATCCCATCCCATACTTACAATGCCCACTTGGGCTTTTTTAAAATCTTCATCCTTCATGCCAATGGCATAATACATGGCCTGAGCTGCCGGTTGTGTTTCGTCTTGCGTTAATGTTTTACTGTATTTATTTAATTCTGCCATTTTAAATGATCGTTGATTTTCTTAATTCAATATTTTCATGATTGATCTCGTCTGTAATTTTATTGATCACATAATCACTGATCAATTCGCCAACAGTTGTAGTGAAATAAAAATTGATGGGATCAATATCTTTTGTAACGAATTTGTTTTGTAAGGTCCATGTAACACCTTGTCTTACTCTTGCAGCTTCTTCGTGCATTTGAAAATAATCAAGCATCATCGCCACAGATAAAATAGAACCGATCGGATTAGCAATATCTTTTCCGGCAGCCTGCGGATAGGAACCATGAATGGGTTCGAACAATGCAGTGCAAACGCCGTAAGATGCAGAGGGTAACATACCGATAGATCCGCTTAAAACACTTGCTTCATCACTGATGATATCGCCAAACATATTTTCTGTCAGTATTACATCGAATTGTTTTGGATTGAGGATGATCTGCATGGCAGCATTATCAACAAACATATAATCAACAGTAACATCACTGTATTCTTCTGCAATTTTCTGAACCACTCTTCTCCACAAACGCGATGTCTCTAAAACATTTGCTTTATCTACCAGCGTTAATTTTTTCTTTCTCAATTGCGCATTCTTAAATGCAATGTGCGCAATGCGTTCTATCTCATTAACGGTGTAAACAGATTCATCAATCGCTTTTGTTCCATCTTCGATCAATTCTTTTTTACCAAAATAGATGCCGCCGGTTAGTTCTCGGAAGATGATAAAATCAACGCCTTCTAATTGTTTTTCTTTTAACGGCGATAAATGATGTAATACGCTGTAAGTATTAACCGGGCGAATATTTGCAAACAGTTGCAATGATTTTCTCAGTTTAAGCAAACCCTGTTCAGGTCTCATTTTTGCTGCTGGGTCATTATCAAATTTCGGATGGCCCACTGCGCCGAATAAGATAGCATCACTTTCTAAACAAACCTCAATGGTTTCATCGGGCAGTGGATTGCCTGTTTGCTCAATGGCAACAGCACCCATCAAACAATAGGTATAATTAAATTCATGATGAAACCTTTGCGCAACGGCATTCAATACACGAACAGCCTGTGCAATTACTTCAGGGCCGATGCCATCCCCGCTTATGACCGTAATGTTTTTTTTCATAATTTTTTTGAGCAGTCGTTTTGTCGAACTGCTCATTCAATAGCAAATGTCACACAGTTTCAACAGATTCATGCTTTTTTGCCATTTGATGCAGGTCTTCGTCGTTGATCTCTTTTTTATTATCTGCTACCTGCAGAAATTTTTGGTATAAAGCATCCACATCATTGCGATTAAAATCGTAACCTAATTTTTTTAAACGAAATGCTAATGCACTTCTTCCGCTTCTGGCAGTTAAAACAATTTTTGAGGTATCGGCACCAACATCAACGGGATCGATAATTTCATAAGTAATGGCACTCTTTAAAAATCCATCCTGATGAATGCCTGATGAATGCGAGAATGCATTGGCACCAACAATGGCTTTATTGGGTTGAACAGGCACACGCATGATATCACTTACCTGACGGCTCAGCGGGTTCAATAATTTTGTATTTACATGGGTAGTGAAACCTAAATGTTTATGTTGTTTTAAAACCATCACTACTTCTTCCAATGAAGTATTGCCTGCTCTTTCACCCAAACCATTGATGGTACATTCTATTTGACGGGCACCATTGATCACACCTTCAATGGAATTGGCAGTTGCCAAACCCAGATCATTATGACAATGACAGGAAAGCGTTGCTTTATCGATATTGGAAACATGAGTTCTTAAATAAGCCATCTTATCACCGTATTGATTGGGCAAACAATAGCCGGTCGTATCAGGAATATTCACAACAGTGGCACCTGCTTTAATAACTGCTTCCACCACTCTTGCTAAATATTCATTTTCTGTCCTGCCGGCATCCTCCGCATAAAATTCAACATCATCCACAAAATTCTTTGCCCATTTTACACATTGGATGGCACGTTCTAAAATATCTTCTCTGTTAGAATTGAATTTGCCTTTGATATGATAATCGGATGTGCCGATACCGGTATGTATACGCGGACGTTTTGCATATTTCAATGCTTCGGCGGCCACTTCGATATCTTTTTGAACGGCTCTGGTTAATCCGCAAACAGTGGCGTTCTTAATGATCTTGGATATTTCATTCACTGAAGAAAAATCGCCCGGAGATGAAATAGGGAAACCTGCTTCAATAATATCAACGCCCAATTCTTCCAATGCCAATGCTAATTCTATTTTTTCTTTTGTATTTAATTTACAGCCGGGCACTTGTTCGCCATCGCGCAATGTGGTGTCAAAAATGTTGACTTTGTTGGTACTCATAGTAAAAATTTGAGCTTAAAAAAGCAGGGTTGATTACATTTGGTTATGATGTAACCTTTTTTCTTTAACCTGCATCCTACGAATATAGTTTTATAGTGATGGCGGGAACGGACAAAATTGGTTATATTTTACGTTATGTAAAAGCGCTTTAAAGTGCTGAAATGCTTATCTGTAAAAGGTTTTACGGAAAACAAAATACGATGCCCAACAGGAGTACCGACATACTGTTTCAATTAATAAAATCCTTGGAAAAAGGGGAGAAACGCAATTTCAAATTGTATGTGAAACGCAATTCAGGAAGTGAAGACCTGAAAATCGTTCAGCTTTTCGATGCTTTGGATAAAATGGAAGAATATGATGAAGCCGTTTTACTGAAAAAGAATAAAAGCATCAAAAAGCAGCAACTCTCTAACAGTAAAGCGCATTTGTATAAACAGATATTATCCAGCCTGAGATTGATAGAAGATGGAGATAATATTGATATCCGCCTGCATGAACAATTGGATTTTGCACGAATATTATACAATAAAGGGTTGTACCTGCAAAGCTTAAAAGTGCTGGATAAATTAAAAGAGGTTGCAAAAAACAATAATCAGATCACTTACCAATTACAGGCAGTTATTTTTGAAAAAAAGATCGAAGCATTGCACATAACACGCAGCATGGAAAACCGTGCGGAAGAATTGAGTAAAGAGTCAAACGAAGTGAATCTTCATCTTAATTTAATCAGTCGATTTTCGAACCTTGCTTTGGAACTGTATAGTTGGTATATAAAACACGGTCATGCAAGAGATGAAAAGGATGTTGAAGCGGTGAAAATATTTTTTGATACCAACCTTCCTGCTTATGAATCCGTGCCATTGGGTTTTTATGAAAAATTATATCTCTATCAGTCTTATTGCTGGTACGGATTTATTCTGCAGGACTTATTGATGTATTATCGTTACACCAAAAAATGGGTCGATCTTTTCGAAGATACACCCGGCATGAAAGCCGGTGAAACAGGACAATACATCAGGGGCATGCATAATTTATTAAGTGCGCAATTCAACTTAAGTAATTATGATAAGTTTGAACAATACTTAAAAATATTCGAATCATTTTCGGTTTCGCATGAAGGAACCATGAATGCGAATGCACGCATTCAGACTTTCGTGTACCTGCATATCGCTAAGATCAATAAACATTTTCTGGAAGGCACATTTACAGAAGGGCTTGAGCTGGTTCCCTACATAGAAGAAAAATTAGAAGCATATCATTTGCATCTCGACAGGCACCGTGTGCTGGTGTTCTATTATAAAATTGCCTGTTTGTATTTCGGCAGCGGTGATAATGAAAAAGCGATCGATTACCTCAATCAGATCATTAACCGCAAATTTGATTTAAGGACCGATCTGCAATGTTATGCCCGGTTATTGCATTTGATCGCACATTATGAATTGGGTAATGATGCATTATTGGAGTATTTGATAAAATCAGTTTATCGTTTCATGTATAAAATGAAAAATTTGAGTACAGTTGAAGAAGAGATATTTCGTTTTATACGCAGATCATTCTCATTATCACCTCAAAAACTGGTTCCTGCTTTTAAAAATTTGAAAGAAAAGCTGCAGCAATTGCAGGGCAATCCCTTGGAAAGCCGTTCTTTCATGTACCTCGATATTATAGCATGGTTAGAAAGCCGCATTGACAATGTTCCGGTGCAACAAGTAAGAAGAAGAATATTCCTGCAGGGAAGAAAACCAAAGGATTCATAGTTGCAGTTTCGTCAAATATCTTGTTAAAAACATCGAATTTTATTGATATTGCTATAGAAACTTCTCAATTCGTAATAATCAAAACTTTATTGGTTTCCGGTTTATATTTAAAAGGTTATCTTGCACTCAAGATAAATTCTATTTATATCATTCAGCAATAGCGATCTTATGGCATATTCTGATCATACTTTTCACATACCTGTTATGGGTTTGGCATTTACTGTAGACACTCCGGTTAAGGTTGCGCCTTATGGTATTTCTTCCGTTATCTCGATCATTGAAGATACTTTACTCGAAAGGATGCGTGAATATTACTATAATCAATTGAACGAATTATATATTCCGATTCCATTGATTGATATGGATCACCGTGCAAAACGGGTAACGGATTATCTCAATCTGGTGAACAGGATCGTGCATTCAAAATTCGAGCAGTTGAAAACAAAGGCATTTGAAACGGGATCGGAAATTGTAAAATATTTTGAAATGCTGCCTGATGACAGTAAGCTGAAACATTTATACCATACAATGCTGGAAATGACAGATTCTGTTCAAAAAGAAAAATTGCAGCAAAAGCTTCGTGAAGAGATCAAACCCGGTTGTATTGATGTAAACATCATGACAAAATTAGACAACAACCGTTTGGATAAAGATGGCAATATGATTGCCGAGGGCTCTGATGCATTGACTGCTTTACGCGGTTATGTAAACAGCGACCTCTCCAATTCATCTGTTGTTTTTTCTGCGGGAATGAATCCCCGTTTGTACAATTACTTAGATAATTTTGAACAGTTCAGAACAGTAAAAGACGGAAGTTTTGTAAAAAGGATCATCATCAAAGTAAGTGATTATCGTTCCTCCTTGATTCAAGGTAAGTTTTTAGCGAAAAAAGGTTTGTGGGTTTCTGAATTCAGGGTTGAGTCAGGATTGAATTGCGGCGGTCATGCTTTTGCAACCGATGGTTATTTATTAGGACCGATATTAGAAGAGTTCAAGCAGAAGAAAGAAGAAATGTTGGCAGAATTATTTGCCTTGTACACAAAATCTTTAGCTGAAAAAGGGAAGGAAGTACCTGAAAAAATGCCGCATACAAGAATTACAGTTCAGGGCGGGATCGGTACTGCGAAAGAAGATAAATTTTTAAGAGATTATTATCAGGTGGACGGAACAGGATGGGGAAGCCCTTTCTTATTGGTTCCGGAAGCTACAAATGTTGATGCGCATACATTACAGCGTTTATGCGATTCAAAAGAAGAAGATATTATTTTAAGTAAAAATTCTCCTTTGGGTATCCGTTTCAATTACTTAAAAAAGACAACCGGAGAAGAAGAAAAATTTCATCGAATTGATATGGGTTTACCGGGAAGCCCATGCCCCGAAAAATTCTTGGAAAGCAATATGGAATTTACAGATCAACCTATTTGTACGGCATCAACTAAATATCAAAAACTGAAATTAGAACTGCTGGAATCTCAGAATTTGAGTGAAGAAGAATTAGCGAAACAAAAGAAATTGATCTTGGATAAAGAATGTCTCTGTTTAGGGCTCAGCAATACAGTTACCAGTTGCCATATCACCAAACCATTATTGAAAAGTGCAACAGGCGTTACTATTTGTCCGGGACCGAATATTGCTTATTTTTCTCAGGTAGTTCCGCTTAAAAGAATGATTGATCATATCTACGGAAGAGGAAATGTATTAAAAGAAGGTTACCGACCCAATATGTTCCAAAAAGAATTGGAATTATATGTGAGCTATTTAAAAGAACAGGTAGAGGAAAATGAAGGAACGAACGATCCAAAAAAATTGAAATATCTGCGTGGTTTTTATACAAGTATTATGGACGGCATTCAATACTACCGGGGATTGCTGGAAAATAAAATTTTGCCGAATGACGGAAACTTTTTGGAAAATCTTGTTACTGTTGAAAGTGATTTGAACGTAACAATGGAAAGACTTCTCTTAGTAGAAGCTTAGTTTTCTTTTTCAGGAATTTTTTATTTTCAAATAATTTATTTCATCTCTGTTTACAAAATCATAGAAGTATTGCTTTATTTTTATGAAAGTGGACAAAACATCATTATTATCTTCCGAAGAAAAATTCAGCGCATTATTTGAATATGCAAGCGAAGGGATTGTAGTAATTGATGATGCAGGCAATATAGTTCTCTCCAATCCTTCCTGCGAAAAATTATTTGGCTATCGCGACGGTGAGCTGATAGGTAAACCCATCGAAATATTGATCCCTAAAAGATTCAGCAACCATTCCCATCATCGCGAAAAGTATTCCAAAAATCCGCATCCCCGTTCAATGGGTATCGGGATGGATTTATATGGGAAGAAAAAAGATGGCGAAGAAATACCTCTTGAAATAAGTTTAAGCCCTTTCAGTAATGATGAGGGAAAGTTTGTAATTGCTTTTATTATTGATATAACGATCAGAAAGAAAAACGAAGAGATTCTTAAAAATCAAAAAGAAGAGTTACAACAACTCGCTAATGAGTTGGATAAGCGAGTAAAAGACAGAACCATGATTTTGGAAGAAGCATTGCATGAATTGGAGAATTCAAGAGAAGAGCTCAGCATTGCTTTGGAAAAAGAAAAGGAACTGAATGAATTGAAAACACGTTTTGTTTCCATGGCATCGCATGAATTCAGAACACCTTTAGCAACCATACTTTCGTCTCTTTCATTGGTGACAAAATACGGAGAGATCGGTGAGAAAGATAATCAGGCAAAACATATCAATCGCATAAAAACATCCATCACGCATTTAACGGATATTTTAAATGATATGCTGTCGTTGAGTAAATTGGAAGAAGGAAAGATTATTGCTACGCCCGATCTGTTTAATATCAAAGATTTTATTTTACAGGCGATACAGGAATTGCAATCACTTGCTAAAGCAGGACAGCAAATTCATTTCCATCATTCCGGCAACCAGGAAGTGTATCTTGATCATAAAATTCTCAAAAATATCTTATTCAATCTGGTTTCCAATGCCATTAAATTCTCTCCGGAATCAAAACCGATAGAAGTGTTTACTATGGTAAATGAAACGGTAATTGAAATAAAAGTAAAAGACAGTGGAATAGGCATACCTCAAGAAGATCAGGAACATTTATTTCAGCGTTTTTTCCGTGGCCATAATGCCTCCAATATTCAGGGTACAGGCCTTGGATTAAATATCGTGGCCCGATATGTAGAATTGATGAACGGTACTATCACATTTGAAAGTAAATCAGAAAAGGGAACTATATTTATCATAAAGCTTCCAAATTATATTGAGCAATGAATAAGAAAATTTTATTGATAGAAGATAATGCAGAAATGCGTGAGAACACAGCAGAAATATTGCAGTTGGCACATTATAAAGTGATTGCAGCCATGAACGGGAAAGAAGGTGTTGAACTTGCAGAAAAAGAAGAACCTGATCTGATTATCTGTGATATCATGATGCCTGTTTTAGATGGCTATGGTGTATTGCACATGCTTTCGAAGAATGAAAAAACAGCAAGCATTCCATTTATTTTTCTTACCGCAAAGGCAGAAAGAACTGATTTCAGAAAAGGAATGGAAATGGGCGCTGATGATTATATCACTAAACCTTTTGATGATATTGAATTACTCAACGCGATTGAAAGCAGATTAAAAAAAGCGGAATTGATCAAAAAGGAATTCGCTAAAAATGCAGAGGGACTTAATAATTTTATTCAAGAGGTAAGAGGTTTTGATACTTTGAAAAAATTATCGGAAGAATGCGAAATAAGAGTGTACCGGAAAAAAGAGGAAATCTATAAAGAGGAAAATTATCCCAAAGGAATTTATTTTCTGAATAAAGGCAAATTGAAAACATGCAAACTCAATGATCAGGCAAAAGAATTGATTACAGGCTTATACAAAGAGGGCGATTTTTTTGGGTATCTCGCATTACTGGAAGAAAGTAAATATTCAGATTCAGCGGTTGCATTGGAAGATGTGGAAGTTTGTTTAATTCCAAAAGATGATTTTTATGCATTGGTCTATAAAAACTCTGAAGTGTCGAGAAAATTTATCAAAATGCTTTCAGATAATCTGCGCGACAAAGAAGAACAACTTTTAAAATTTGCATATAATTCTGTCAGAAAAAAAGTAGCGGACGCATTGGTAACATTATATGACCGTTACAAAAATGAAGCAGATAAAAATTTCACCATAAGTATTTCGAGAGAAGACCTTGCCAATCTTGCAGGTATTGCAACGGAAAGCACTATCCGAACATTAAGCGATTTTAAAGAAGAAAAACTGATCGAGATCAATGTGAGTAAGATCACCATTCTTAACTATGAAAAACTGAGCAAGATTCATAATTAATCAGCTCACTATAATTCATCTAATTTTGACTTTCTCTCCTGTACTTGCTTGGTGATGATCTCACCTTGTCTGTTCTGTTCTGCCAATGTCCATTTATCGGTAACAGTGGTTACTAACCAAATATTACCCGACTTCCTGAATACTTGTGTTGATAGGCCGTAAATATCATTGAACTGTTTTTCCAGTTCGCTGACGGTCATTTCAGGCGTGATATTAATTTCTATATTGCCTTTGAATACAGTCCTGCTTTCAGCAAGTGTTTTATTAATATTGATAAGAGGTTGTTTAATGACAAGAGGGCTTGCCTGGGGACTTTTCTTAAAAAATTCCAATTTGAGAAAAGGGAAAATCATACTGAATTGCTCCTGTATCTCACTTATTTTTAATAGTTCTTCTATTTTAATGGTCATTCTGGTTAACTCTTAAAACAAAAATATCTTCCGCTCATCAACTAAAAACTGACAGTTATCATGTTTGGGATTGATAGAAGCCGCCATTTGCCATGAATGTCAGTTTGTTGTGGATTTGTTAATTGGATAGTCGGGGGGGTGGTAATCTTAGTTCGAAGTGAATTTAAGCAGATGCAGATACCTGTTGTTTTAGCACCCAAAAAGAGGCGAAAGTCTTCTAAAACTTTCCTTTTATATTTAAAATCCTATCCTTACCTTTGCCGCCTTAACAATTTTGAAGTATTGTATCCCTTTTATTTTACTGTTTAGGTTAGACTGCAGCTTGTCTTAGTGCTTTGTGTGCTAAGAATGTACAAGTATGTTATGCAATGGAAGCCAAATAAAGGAGATTTAAGATGGTGGTACTTCAAATCAAAACCGTAATTGGATATGGCTATTAAAAGAGACAATCGTCCCAAACCAAGCTTCTCACAAATTACCATCAGCCTTGCTTCTCCGGATTCAATTCTGGAAAGAAGTTTCGGTGAAGTATTGAAACCTGAAACCATTAACTACCGTACTTACAAACCTGAACGTGACGGTTTATTCTGTGAAAGAATATTCGGTCCGGTTAAAGACTACGAATGTGCTTGCGGAAAATACAAACGTATACGTTACAAAGGAATCGTCTGCGATCGTTGCGGTGTTGAAGTAACAGAAAAGAAGGTTCGTCGCGAACGTATGGGGCATATCAAATTGGTAGTGCCTGTTGTTCATATCTGGTATTTTAAATCATTGCCCAATAAGATCGGTTATTTATTAGGAATGAGTTCTAAGAAATTAGAAAGCATAGTGTATTATGAAAGATATGTGGTGATCCAGGGTGGTGTGAAAGAAAATTTGGGAACCGGTGATCTATTAACAGAAGAAGAATATTTGGATATCATTGATAATCTTCCAAAAGATAATCAATACTTACCTGATGAAGATCCACAGAAATTCATAGCCAAAATGGGCGCTGAATCTGTATCAGACCTTTTAGGCAGATTGGATCTGGATGAACTGAGTTTCTCTTTGCGTAATGCTGCAGCAACTGAAACATCTCAACAACGTAAAGCAGATGCTTTAAAACGTTTGAGTGTGGTTGAAGCATTCCGTGATGCAAGCAACAGAATTACCAACCGTCCCGAATGGATGGTAATGCAATATATTCCTGTTATTCCGCCTGAATTAAGACCATTGGTTCCATTGGATGGCGGTCGTTTCGCATCTTCAGATTTGAATGATTTGTACCGTCGTGTGATCATTCGTAACAATCGTTTGAAAAGATTATTGGAGATCAAAGCTCCTGAAGTAATCCTACGTAATGAAAAACGTATGTTGCAGGAAGCAATAGATTCATTGTTTGATAATTCACGTAAATCAAATGCGGTAAAAGCAGAAGGTGGACGTGCATTGAAATCTTTGAGTGATGTATTGAAAGGTAAGCAAGGTCGTTTCCGTCAGAATTTGTTAGGTAAACGTGTGGATTATTCAGGTCGTTCTGTAATCGTGGTTGGTCCTGATCTTAAAATGCAGGAATGCGGTTTACCGAAAGATATGGCTGCTGAATTATTCAAGCCATTTATCATCAGAAAATTAATTGAAAGAGGTATCGTAAAAACAGTAAAGTCTGCTAAGAAATTAGTTGACAGAAAAGAAGCTGTTGTTTGGGATATCTTAGAAAATATTTTGAAGGGCCATCCTGTATTATTAAATCGTGCCCCAACATTGCACCGTTTATCCATACAAGCATTTCAACCAAGATTGGTGGAAGGAAAAGCCATTCAGTTACATCCATTGGTTACTTCTGCATTCAACGCGGATTTCGATGGTGATCAGATGGCGGTGCACGTTCCATTAAGTAACGCTGCAATATTGGAAGCACAATTGTTGATGCTGTCATCACACAATATTTTGAATCCACAGAATGGTACACCTATCACTCTTCCTTCACAGGATATGGTGTTGGGATTGTATTACATTACGAAAGGAAAAAAATCAACTGATAAAGAAATCGTAAAAGGACAAGGCAAAGCTTTCTATAGTTTGGATGAAGTGATCATTGCTTACAATGAAAATGCAATCGATCTTCATGCCAATATTAAAGTAAGAACCAATGTTCGTGAGAATGGAAAGTTGGTGAAGAAATTAATTGATACAACTGTTGGTCGTGTTTTATTCAATCAACACGTTCCTGAAGAAGTGGGTTATATCAATGCATTGTTGACCAAGAAAAATTTAAGAGAAATTATTGGCGACATTATCAAGATCACAAACGTTCCAAAAACTGCAAAGTTCTTAGATGATATTAAAACACTTGGATTCCGTATGGCATTCAAAGGTGGTCTATCATTCAGCGTTAATGATTTGATCGTTCCTGAAATCAGAAATGAATTATTGGATAGTGCTAAAGCAGAAGTAGAAGAAGTTTGGGAAAGCTATAATATGGGATTGATCACCAACAACGAACGTTACAATCAGGTGATTGATATTTGGGGAAGAGTGGATATGAAGATCACTGAAAGTTTAATTCGTGAAATGACCTTGGACAAGCAAGGATTCAACTCTGTATTCATGATGTTGGATTCAGGTGCCCGTGGTTCTAAAACACAGGTTAAACAGTTGGTGGGTATTCGTGGATTGATGGCTAAGCCAAGAAAGAGCGGCAGCACAGGTAGTGAAGTAATTGAAAACCCGATCCTGTCTAACTTTAAAGGCGGATTGAATGTATTGGATTATTTTATCTCTACACACGGTGCTCGTAAAGGTTTGGCGGATACAGCCTTGAAAACAGCTGATGCAGGTTATTTAACTCGTCGTTTGGTTGACGTTTCACAGGATGTTGTAATTGGTGAAGATGATTGCGGCACATTGCGTGGTATTGCAACAACTGCATTAAAAGATAATGAAGACATTATTGAACCATTAGCAGACAGAATTGAAGGTCGTACTTCTTTGCATGATGTATTCAATCCGGTTACAGATGCATTGATCATTAAAGCAGGTGAAGAAATTTCACATGAAGTGGCACAGGCAATTGAAGATGCAGGAATTGAATCAGTTGAAATTCGTTCTGTATTAACCTGCGAAAGCAAACGTGGAGTTTGTGTAAAATGTTATGGTAAAAATTTAGCTTCAGGTTATTTAGCTCAACGTGGTGATGCAGTGGGTATCATTGCTGCACAATCAATCGGTGAGCCGGGCACACAGTTAACGTTGCGTACTTTCCACGTGGGTGGTGTTGCGGGTTCTTCTTCAATTGAATCAGCATTGCATGCAAGATTCGATGGTACCATTCAGTTTGATGGATTAAGAACTGTTGCTACAACAAATAACGAAGGCACTAAAGTAAATATAGTGATCGGTCGTACAGGTGAAGTAAGAATCATGGATGTGAAGAACGATCGTTTATTAATTACCAATAACGTTCCATACGGTTCAACATTACAAGTGAAAGATGGACAGGTAGTGAAGAAAGGTGATGTGATCTGTACTTGGGATCCGTTTAACAATGTTATCGTTGCAGAACAAAATGGTAAGATCAAATTCGATAATATCTTGGAAGGATTTACTTATCGTGATGAAGCTGATGAACAAACAGGTCACCGCGAAAAAGTGGTTATTGAATCAAAAGATAAAACAAAGATCCCTACGGTTATTGTTGAAGGAAAAGATCACAGACAATATAACTTACCTGTGGGAAGCCATATCTCTATTGAAGAAGGAGATGATGTAAGAGCCGGACAAGTGTTGGTGAAGATTCCACGTGTATTAGGAAAATTAAGAGATATCACGGGTGGTTTGCCACGTGTAACAGAATTATTCGAAGCAAGAAACCCGGGTAATCCTGCAGTAGTTTGCGAGATTGATGGTGTGGTTGCATTCGGTAATGTAAAACGTGGTAACAGGGAAATTATCGTTGAAGCAAGAGATGGTGCAGTTAAGAAATATTTAGTTCCGTTAACTCGTCAGATCCTTGTTCAGGATGGTGACTTTGTAAAAGCGGGTGCGCCATTATCTGATGGACAAATTGCTCCGGCTGATATTCTTTCTATTAAAGGACCTTTTGCAGTGCAGGAATATGTAGTGAATGAAATTCAGGAAGTTTATCGTTTGCAGGGTGTGAAGATCAATGATAAACATATTGAAGTGATTGTTCGTCAGATGATGAAGAAAGTTGAAATCGTTGATGCAGGTGATACTAAATTCTTAGAAGAAGATCTCGAAGACAGATTTGATTTTATTGAAGAGAATGACCGCATTTACGATAAGAAAGTTGTAACTGAATCAGGTGAAAGCACTAAGTTCAAAGCCGGACAGATCGTTACACTTCGTGAATTGAGAGAAGAAAATTCTATCCTTCGCAGATCAGACAGAAAATTAGTGGAAGTACGTGATGCAAAACCTGCAACAGCAACGCCTGTATTGTTGGGTATCACCAAAGCATCATTGGGTGTACAAAGCTGGATCTCTGCTGCATCTTTCCAGGAAACTACCAAAGTATTAAGCTCTGCCGCCATTAACGGTAAAGCTGATTATATGATGGGATTGAAAGAGAATGTGATCACCGGTCATTTGATCCCTGCTGGTACAGGTCAGCGTGACTTTGAAAACATGATCGTTGGTAGCAAGGAAGAATATGAAGTTTTAACTTCAACCCGTGAAGCAATGAGTTTTGATGATGATGAATAATCATCCCAAATTTCAAATATGATTATGTGAAGCAGGAAGTGAAAACTTCCTGCTTTTTTATTGTTGCTATGAAAATGGAACTGTGAAACGAGCGTGGCAACAGAAGCTTAATTAATAGCAAAAAGCTTAATACAAAAAATAGCATAATGTATGCAGGTTTTAACACTTCTTTTTTTAATTTGACGTTATTTTTGTCGGCTTAAACTCCCTGAATGAAAAATTTTACACTTGGTTTAAATATTGTACTTGCAATTGCGGTAGCGGTATTATTTTATTTGCATTTCTCTTCCAAGAAGCCTGTTGCTGCTTCAGCAAACGGTCAGGTTGTTTCGAGTGGATTCAAAATCGCTTATTTTGATATGGATTCCATTCAAAATCAATTCGAATATTTTAAAGATGTAAGAAGTACACTCAATTCAAAAGATCAGGAATTGGGCAGAGAATTGGCAACAATGGAAAATAATTTCCGGACCAAATATCAGGATCTGCAAAAAGTAGGTTCTACTTTATCGCAGGCAGAAGTTGCCAGCAGACAACAGGAATTAGTGCAGATGGATAACAACCTGAAAAGCAGAAAACAGGTGATGGATCAGGAAATGCAGGACGAAACAGTAAAAAAATTGCAGGACGTTAAAAAGAAAATAGAAGACTATTTAAAGGAATATAACAAAGACAAAGGTTATTCTTATATTTTTTCCGGTTCACCTGATTTGATGTATTTTAAAGACACGGTGTATAATATAACAGGGGATATGTTGAAAGGTCTGAATGAAATGTATAAGAAGAAAAAATAAATTCACTAATCATTTTTACTATCTTCAAATCCTGCTCTCAAAAAAGCAGGATTTTTTTATGAGTAATACATCATTTAAACCAACCCTCAGTTTATTGGATGCTACGATGATCGTTGCCGGTGGTATGATCGGTTCCGGTATTTTTATTGTGAGTGCCGATATCAGCCGGAACATAGGAAGTGCAGGATGGCTGATCGCAGTTTGGTTAATCACAGGATTCATGACCATTACCGCAGCAGTTAGTTACGGCGAGTTAAGTGCGATGTATCCCAAAGCCGGCGGACAATATGTTTATTTAAAAGAAGCGTATAATCCGGTGGTTGGATTTTTATTTGGTTGGAGTTTTTTTTCAGTTATTCAAACAGCGACAATAGCTGCTGTGGCTGTGGCTTTCAGCAGATTTACTTCTTATTTGATTCCTTCAGTTAGTGAACACAATATTGTTGCCGATCTTGGATTTATTAAAATATCAGCAGCGCAGATACTTGCTATTGCATTGATCCTTTTTCTCACTTATACAAATACAAAAGGTGTAAAAGGCGGGAAGATCATTCAGAATACGTTCACTTTCACAAAACTGTTTTCATTGTTCGGGTTGATATTATTCGGATTTATTTTGGCAAAACACAGTTATTGGTTCGAGAACTGGCAAACAGGATTTAAAGCAGTACAAGATCTCGGTGCAAAGGATACTGCCGGTGTTTTGCAACCCACAGGTTGGCTGCCTATTTCCGGCACAGTATTAATCGGAGCGATTGCTGCAGCAATGGTGGGCTCTATTTTCAGCAGTGATTCTTGGAACAATGTTACTTTTATTGCAGGCGAAATAAAAAACCCGCAACGTAATATCGGTTTAAGTCTTTTCCTCGGAACATTGATCGTTACTATAATTTATGTTACCGCCAATTTAATGTATCTGAATGTATTGCCGTTACAATCCATTGCATTTGCAGAAAACGACAGGGTTGCTGTAACCGCTGCCAATGCTATTTTCGGCAATGCAGGAACCATCGTGATTGCAGTGATGATCATGATCAGCACATTCGGTTGTAATAACGGATTGATCTTGGCAGGAGCAAGGGTTTATTATTCTATGGCAAAAGATGGATTATTCTTTAAAAAGACCGGTGAACTGAATAAGAATGCAGTTCCTGAATATGCTTTGTGGTTACAGGCACTCGTAGCAAGTGTGTTGTGTTTAAGTGGAAGATATGGTGATCTCTTAACGATGGTTTCTTTTGTGGTAGTGATATTTTATATTTTAACAATCATCGGAATTTTTATTTTAAGAAAAAAATTACCTGATGCAGAAAGGCCTTATAAAGCTTTTGGTTATCCTGTAATGCCTGCCCTGTATATTATCCTTGCTGTTTCATTTGTTGTGGGCTTGGTTTGGGCATCGCCGACTTATTCATTATGGGGATTGGCCATTGCGCTGATTGGCGTGCCTTTGTATTATCTTGCGGGCGCAAATAAATCAAAGTAGAACAAATGAATTTCGATCAGCTTTTCTCAGACATCTCTCAACTGAAAGTTGCAGTGGTGGGTGATGTAATGTTAGACACTTATTGGTGGGGTCATGTTGAACGTATTTCTCCCGAAGCACCTGTTCCTGTTGTTGCATTGGATGAAAAAGAATATCGTATCGGCGGAGCCGGAAATGTAGCACTGAACAGCGTTTCATTGGGTGCCGCCACTTTTATTATTTCTGTGGTAGGTGATGATGCTGACGGAAAACAACTGACAGAATTATTCAAAAAACATAAGATCAATACAGATTATCTGATTGCTTCTGATAAAAGGATCACAACGAATAAAACTCGTATCATCAGCCGAAATCAGCAAATGATGCGTTTGGATGCTGAGATCACAAAAGATATCCATGCAGTCCAGGAAAATGAATTGGTGAGTCAAATAAAATTATTGTTTGCAAATAATAAACCTGATGTGTTGATCTTTGAAGATTACAACAAAGGCGTGTTGACTGAAAAAACAATTCATGAATTGATTGCACTGTGTAAACAAAACAATGTGATTACGGCTGTTGATCCCAAAAGAAAAAATTTCTTCGCTTTTAAGTCTGTTGATATTTTCAAACCGAATTTGAAAGAAGTAAAAGAAGGATTGAATTTGTTATTGGAAGAAGTGAATCAATCTTCATTAACAGAAATACATTCTTTATTACAGCAACAATTGCAACATCAAATTTCCTTTATTACTTTATCTGAACATGGTGTTTTCTTTCAATCACCTGATCAATCAAAAATAATCCCGACACATATTCGTAACATCGCAGATGTAAGCGGTGCAGGCGATACTGTTATTGCAGTAGCGTCATTGGTGTATGCAGCAACAAAGAATATGTTACTTGCAGCAGAGATGGCCAACATTGCAGGTGGATTGGTTTGTGAAGAAGTAGGCACAGCTGCAATTGATAAACAAAAATTATTAGAAGAGTGTAAATTATTATTGAAATGAGTCAGCCACTTTGCAAGTGCCTGACTCATTTTATTCATTGCCACGAATGCCACAAATTTTCACTAATATTTTTTTTGCCACAGAGACACGGATTAACACAGAAAGTTTCTTTAAATAAAAGCCTCCGTATTTCCGTCGCAACATTTTTCTGCCACTAATTTTCACTAATCATTTTTATTCGTGTGCATTCGTGTAATTGGCGGCAACATTTTTTGCCACAGAGGGCACAGATAAACACAGAATTTTTTTAATAAACATCTCCGTGACTTCCGTGTTTTAGTGGCTAACTTCTTATTATTCGTGGCATAAACATTTTAATCAGCTTCTAACAAATCTCTTGATTGTTTGGATGTTTTGCAGCATCTCCGAAAATTAATTCAAAAATCTAAGTTGCTTTATTAGCTAATTTACAAGCTGATCAAAGCTGTTCATTATGTCAGATTTTTCAATGGTATTACATGGCGGTGCCGGAACTATTTTAAAAGAAGATATGACTCCTGAATTGGAGTCGGCTTATTTCAATGCCCTGCAAATTGCACTGGATGCGGGTTTTGCCGTATTGGAACAAGGTGGTACCGCTGTGAATGCGATCAAAGCTGCGATCGTTATTTTAGAAGATAATGTGTTGTTCAATGCAGGTCGCGGTGCTGTGTTCACGAAAAAAGGTGTGCAGGAAATGGACGCAGCCATCATGGATGGAAGTGATCTGAGTGCCGGTGCTGTTGCCGGTGTTCGCAATGTTCGTAATCCAATTATGCTGGCAACGGAAGTGATGCGCAACAGCAATCATGTTTTTTTAAGCGGAAAAGGCGCCAATGATTTTGCAATCAAGCAGGGAATAAAATTAGAGCCCGACGAATATTTTTATTCAGCATTTCGTTATGATCAATGGAAAGCCATTCGGGATTCTGATAATTATTCGCTCGATCATACCAATCATCATCTCGAAGAATTATTACGTGATAAAAAATTCGGAACAGTTGGCGCTGTTGCCTGCGATGCCAATGGAAACATTGCCGCTGCAACAAGCACAGGCGGCATGACCAATAAAAAATACGGTCGCATTGGTGATAGTCCGGTGATCGGTTGTGGTACTTATGCAAACAATAAAACCTGTGCTGTCAGTTGCACGGGACATGGCGAAATGTTTATTCGCACCGTTGCTGCTTACGATGTAAGTTGTTTGATGGAATACAAAGGATTGAGTTTGCAAGAGGCTATGGATGAAGTGGTCAATAAAAAATTAGTACATATCGGCGGCGAAGGTGGAATGATAGGAGTGGATGCAAAAGGCAATCATGCAATGGTGTTGAATAGTGCAGGCATGTACCGCGGAGTTAGGAATAGCAAGGGTTTCAGCGAAGTGAGTATTTATAAATAATTTTTTAACCGACTTTTGTATTTCAATTGGGCTTTTGTTGCGTCGCACACTTGTACTGATGGAACAATTATGAAGCGAACAAAATTAAAGGCTGCTAACTTTCAAAAAGTTAGCAGCCTTTANATATAAAGCCAATCAATTTCAATTAAATCGGTTTAAATCTCGCCTGAAAGAAGCGTAAATATTTTGGTTCATACACCATCTCCAAACCTTTTATTTTTTTCCTGTTTTGATAAACATGTTCAATAGATTCAGTGATCACATCCATGTGCGCTTGTGTATACACACGGCGCGGAATGGTCAATCTTACCAATTCTAATTTTGGAAAATAATTTTCACCATTTGCTTTTCTGCCGGCAGATACAACACCGCGTTCCATTGTTCTAACACCACTGTCAGTATAAATGGCAGCAGCCAATGCCTGAGCAGGAAACTGTGCTTGTTTTACATGCGGTAAAAATTTCTTGGCATCAATAAAAATGCCGTGCCCGCCGATAGGTTGCACGATAGGTATTCCTGCTTCCATTAATTTTTCGCCGAGATAGATCACTTGTCCAACTCTTGCAGCCATGTGATCATCGCTTAATGATTCTTCAATACCGATGGCCATTGCTTCTAAGTCGCGCCCGGCAAGGCCCCCATAGGTATGCAGCCCTTCATAAATGACCACCATATTTCTTGCTTCTTCAAAAACTTTTTTATCGTTCACTGCTAAAAAACCGCCGATGTTTACCAGTGCATCTTTTTTTGCACTCATGGTGGCGCCATCCGTTAAAGAACAAATTTCTTTTACAATCGAAGCGATAGATTTATTGGCATAACCTTTCTCACGTTGTTGAATAAAATAAGCATTCTCAGCAACACGTGTCATGTCCAATATTATTTTGATGCCGTGTTTTTCAGTCAACTTTCTTAATGCTTTTAAGTTTTCCAAAGAAATAGGCTGACCGCCTGCCATGTTCACAGTTGTGGCAACGCAGATATATGGAATTTTTGCAGCGCCATGTTTTTTAATGAGCGCTTCCACTTTGTTGAGATCAATATTTCCTTTGAAAGGATGAAGATTGGATGAATCATGTGCTTCATCAATGATCACATCTTCAAAAATACCACCTGCCAATTCCTGATGCAAGCGAGTGGTGGTGAAATACATATTGCCGGGAATGATATCGCCTTCTTTAATTAAACATTTCGATAAAATATTTTCTGCACCGCGACCTTGATGCGTAGGTACCAAATATTTATAGCCATAGAATTTTTTAACAGCAGTTTCCAAATGATAATAATTCTTACTGCCGGCATAAGCTTCATCACCAAGCATCAATCCGGCCCATTGCCTGTCGCTCATGGCATTGGTGCCGCTGTCAGTCAACAGGTCGATATATACATCTTCCGATTTTAAAAGGAAAGTATTATAACCCGCTGCTGCAATTGCTTTTTGGCGATGTTCAGGTGTTGTCATCTTAAGCAGTTCCACCATTTTAATTTTAAATGGTTCTGCCCAGGAACGTTTTTTTATTATTTTTTTTGCCATGATATATTTATTAGGTTCTTTAAATTAATTGAGAATTACTTTTTATGCTGCTCCTTAAAATAAAAGCACAAGTGTGCGACGCAACTAAGTATCATGCTTATTCTAAAGCCAGCTTTATAAAATAAAAAATTAATAACGTGGAGAATCTATTGCAAGCGTTAACACCAACAGAATATAGTTGGTACGTTTATCGGCAAAAATTTTATTTGGATAATCAGGAAGCAATGTTGCAACTTTAATTGATTATAAAAGTAGTGTTTTTTAATTACAAGACTTTATTTTTACGAAATGAAAAAATTTGCAGTCATAGTTGCGGGCGGAATCGGACAAAGAATGGGAGTGGAAATGCCCAAACAATTTTTGTTGTTAAGAGGTAAGCCGGTGTTGTGGTATACGATCAATGCTTTTTTGATGGCGTACGATGATCTGAAAGTTATTCTTGTATTGCCATTGGCTCATTTGGAAAGTGGGGAGGAATTAAGGAATTTATTTTTGAATATAGATAGAATTGAAATTGTGAGCGGTGGTTTAACAAGATTTCATTCTGTGCAAAACGGATTGAAAATAATTAAAGAACAATCTGTGGTATTTGTTCATGATGGTGTGCGTTGTTTGATTACAAAAGAGTTGATCAAGAATTGTTATGAACAAGCGATCGAAAAAGGAAGTGCAGTGCCTGCTGTGGCTTCATCCGACAGCATTAGAATTACAGATGGCGAACAAAATTATGTTGCGGATAGAGATACTGTTCGTTTGATTCAAACGCCGCAAACATTTTTGAGTGATATTATTTTGCCTGCATTTGAGCAGGAATTCAGCCATGCGTTTACTGATGAAGCAACTGTTGTTGAAGCTTTGGGCAATGAAATATTTTTAATTGAGGGTGAATACAATAATTTAAAGATAACTAGGCCTATTGATCTGTTGATCGCAGAAAAAATATTAGAAGAAAGATCAGCGTTTGAATAATTGTAAAGACCAGAATAATTTATTATAATGCCAGTGAAAATATGGTTGGTTAATAGCCCCGAACATTTCATAAAAATTTTTTACACCGGGAATATTCGAACCTTCGAAATCGAATAGGAGTTTTTGCCCCGCAAATTCTCTGATGATCTGATCCATTAAAAAGTGATTGGCATTTTCGTTTTTCCCTTGTTCTGTTGTGGCGTTGATGATATTGTACAATCTTTTTTGATCTTTCAATAATAATGCAGCAGATAAGATTTCACCTTTTTTATTTTTCACTTCTCTGATGATACATTGTTGCTGTGTTTGCAGCAATATGCATAATTTTTTAAAACGATCATAATCATCAGTAGTCACATGGGGAATGTTTTCGGCTTGTAATTGCTGATGCAGTTCAATTGTGGACTTGATATTTTCTGAAACGGAATAAATTAAATTTTCAGCAGATTGCTTGTTTAAGTTTCTAAGCAAATTTGTTTTATAATTTGTATGAATCGTTTCATAACCAACAGAAAGATCAAGAATAAAATTATTTTTTACTATTGTTGGAAGAGTAGTGAAGTTATTTGTAAAGTTGAAGAGATGATCACCATACTTTGCAAATGACTGTACAGCATTAATTACAGCATTTGGGTCGATTATTTCGCCCCCAACTAATCCCAATTGCTGTATGAATGGTGGTGTATATAAATATTTAATGCCCCATTTTTTTCTCCAGGGCAATGGAATTACCGTTTTATAATCATCAATTATTAGCCCATACCAATGATCAGTCATTGTATCCAGACAAAAACTGTTGGCATAAATAAAACCGTTATTGTTTTTGTTGATACATTCATTCCATTTGCTTGTATCAATCTGCTGAGATGGTATGATATCCAGTTGATGTTTCATGCAATGAAATCGATTAAATAAAGTTTGTTATTTCCCTTTACCTGACACCACCAAGCTGAATGTATGCAGGATAATTCTGAAGTCGAGCAACATAGAAGTATTTTCAATATACTTCAAGTCGTATTCCATTCTTTGAATCATTTCTTCAACAGAAGAAGCATAGCCGAATTTTACCATTCCCCAGGAGGTCAATCCCGGCTTCACTTTCAAAAGATCGCTATATTGAGGCGATTGTTTAAGTAATTGATCTATATAAAATTTTCTTTCAGGTCTTGGTCCCACCAAACTCATATCACCGATGAGAATATTCCACAATTGCGGTAGTTCATCCAATCTCCAGGTGCGCATGAATTTTCCCCATGCAGTGATGCGAATATCATTATCGCTGGATAAAGCAGGGCCATTTTTTTCTGCATCTGCAAACATGCTCCTGAATTTATAAATGATAAAAGGTTTTTGGTTGTAACCGATCCTTTCCTGTTTATAAATGATCGGGCCTTTTGAAGAAAGGATAGTAATGATTGCGATGATGAGCAATACCGGCGACAATACAATTAGTGCTGTTAAAGAGAAAATTATATCAAATGATCGTTTCAACTGTTGGTTCATTTACAGGAAGAAGAATAGTTGCTTTCTTACAATTTATACAAGGATATTGGTGTTGCTTATCTTTTCTAAGATCTGATGCGCAACTTCCATCGCTAATAGACCGTCAATTTCACTAACAACAGTAGGTGTATTATTATTGATTGCGTTCACAAAACTTTCCAATTCCAATTTAATGGCATTTGCAGGTAATATTTCAGGATTGGCAACAGCAATTGTTTTTTTGCCGTGTGGTGTTTCAATATCAAAAGAAAAAACATTCGCATCATCCGCATGTTTTAATTTAATGATCTCTGTTTTCTTTTGGAGGAAATCAATACCGAGATACGCATCTTTTTGGAACAACCGCATCTTACGCATTTTTTTCATACTGATACGGCTACTCGTTAAATTGGCAACACATCCGTTATTGAATTCAATGCGAACGTTGGCAATATCAGGAGTATCGGTCATCACAGCTACACCGCTTGCTAAAATATTTTTCACATCACTTTTAATCAAACTTAAAATGATATCGATATCATGTATCATCAGGTCTAATATAACACTCACTTCTGTGCCACGGGGATTAAATTGTGCTAAACGATGCACTTCAATGAACATAGGATTCAAATTCATATCCTTGATAGCTAAGTAGGCAGGGTTAAATCTTTCTACATGGCCTACCTGAAACTTCACATTGGCTTCTTTGATCATGTTCACCAATTGCTTGGCTTCTTCTATTGTATTGGTCAACGGCTTTTCAACAAATACATGCTTGCCTTTTCTAACGGCTGCCATGCAAACCTCAAAATGATGATCGGTTGGAACAACCACATCAATAATATCGCAGGCATCCATCAGTTTATCTTCATCCATAAATCTTTTCAGACCATATTCGGCAGTAACCTGTTTGGCAGCTTCATTGTTGGGATCAAAAAAACCAACCAGCTTAACACCTTCGATTTCCTTCCAGTTATTCAAATGAAACTTGCCCAAATGGCCAACACCAAAAACTCCTACTTTCAACATATTCAAGCGTTTTATTCGGGTAAAGATAATGATTCAGTCAAGCGAAATAAGGATTGAGATGAAGATGTGGAAATAAAACTTTCTTAAAATCTGTCGAAGCAGATTTTTTGGATACCTGCAGCAGTTTTTTATGGCATCTTCGTTGCTACGCCTGTCTGCCGACAAAGGCAGGATCAGTTCAGGGTTCTGTTTTCAGGCGGCAGTTCAAATGCAATCCGGTTTTTCGATTCACTTCATTCTCTTTTTACCACGCTTCAATTTTTTTATACTGCAGTTGGATGAATTAAACTTTTTTCGGCAAGATCAAATAGGCAGATTTGTGTCATAATTAACATCAATATGAAAGCACAAGCATCCATTGCAAAAAACCACATCAATTTTAATACACTTAGTAAAATCATCCTCTGCACTTATGTTTTGGCAGGAATCATTATCTATTTTTCGGCATATTACAATACCGAAAACAGAGATCTGATAAAATACAATGAGCAATACGCAAAAGCGAAGAAAACCCCGGTTTTAAAAATGAGTATCAGATAAAGCAAAATTTATTGCAGTATCTGACGTTAGTATATTAACCTATGAATAACTTTATTGTCCCGCCACCAGAAACGGGACAATAATTTTTTTTTAGAATTGTGTGAATTGAAATAAAAGTATATGACCCCCCAACAAATCAATTTAGTGAAAAACAGCTGGCGCCATTTCAGGCAGGTTGAGCCAAAAGCAGTAGGAGACCTGTTCTACAGCCATTTGATACATAAAAACCCTTCACTAAAATCCATCTTTAAATACTCCCTTGAAAGGCAATCTAAATTATTATTCGATTTCTTAAGTACCATCATCACAAGATTAGACAAGATCAATGACATAGAAGACGATATTCGTTTAGTTGCTGCCACTTATGCAGGTTATGGAATACTTCCGCAACATTATGAAATGATAAGAACTGCTTTATTATGGACATTGGAAAAAGGGTTGGAAAATGACTGGACACCCGAAGTTGCTGATGCCTGGCTTGCAGGTAGTTTAGAAGTAATGCATGTTATGCAACACGCTATGGATAAAGAATAATCATTTCATTTAGGTTTTACCACGATTCATTTTATTTTCAGCACACTTCAAATATTGAATTTTATCTGAGCGATTTAATTTGTTAAATTGGTTCTCTTAATCTCATAATTGGCCATTCTTACTGCGATATGCTAAAAAAAGTATTCATAGTATTTGTTTTGCAATCATTTTTTATTGTTGCCAATGCGCAACTGCCGGATGAATTCATTGTAACACCTTATAACGAGATAAACGGCATCAGCACAAAAAGTATTTCTGATTTCCTGCAAGGAACGGAAGGTTATATGTGGATCGCTACTTATGAAGGGTTAGTTCGGTTTGACGGGTCAGGCTTTAAAACTTTTAAGAATCAGCCCGGGTTTTCCAACAGCATTTCCAAACTGGCGGAAGATAAGAATAGGAATATTTGGCTTGCATTGGCTGATGGTACATTAGCAAAATTTAATCCTTTAAATGCGAGTTTCACCAATATCAATATCAAATTCCCTCAGCAAAATTCTTTAGAAAAGCCTGGCGGTGTGGAATCTATCTTTTTTGATAAAGATAATGATTTATGGTTGGGTATTACAAGAACAGGATTGGTAAAAGTGGATATCAATAACGGCAATGCAGATGTATTTAGTGTGGTGCCGGAAACTGATACTTATTTTTTTCCTGAGATCAAAAAATTTTATAATCGTGTTTTGAATATTTATGAAGATGAGAATAGATTATTCTGGTTAGCTACACCTGATGGATTGTACACATTTAACAGGATAACTAAGAGAATGAGGCAAGTAAGCAAAAGGCCTCCGTTGGGCTCCAACCTATTCAGAAATGATAATTTCCGCGATATTATCAGGCTTCAAAATAAATTATGGATTGCTGCATGGGGCGGTGGTTTATCTTCTTACGATTTGCATACAGGAAAATTCGAAGTATTTAAATTCGATCTGCAACACCCTAATGAGTTTACGTTTAATATTTTTCATTCCATCATTCCCCAAAATGATTCAGAGATTTTAGTAGCATGCGCCGATAAAGGTTTTTTATCCTTTAATATAAACGATCATAAATATGTGTCGTTCAGTAATAATCCTCAATATAAAAATATTCCTACATGGCTTTGGACTAAAATATTGTTTGACAAAGACAAAAATATATGGGCTTTGAATGAAAAGGGATTAATGAAAATACAAATACCGGATTACAGGTTTCAGTTTCATTCTTTTCCGGTGAAACATTCGGATAACCAGGGCTTTTATGAGTTGGTGGATGTATTTGATAATGATGATGTGCGTTTGATTGCAACTAATTTCACTGATGGTCTTCAGGTGATCAATAAAAATAATGGGCAACACTCATCCCTTCCTGTTGAAATAATGAAGGGTGAAGAAAATCTTCTTGCCATCCAGCGAATTAAAAAAGATAAGAACGGCAATATATGGGTGTTGTCGAGAGATTATATTTATCAATATGATCTTAAAAAAGGGAAGTTAATTAAACCAGTTCAGCCGCCTCTATACCAAAACAACACATCCAATAATTTTTCTGATATAACAATAGATGTTAACGGCAATATCTGGATCGGTACTTTACGGAACGGTATGTTTTTATATAATACTGCTGAAAAAAAGTATACACAATTCAGCACCAATCAGGACAGTAAACATTATTTGCCTACTAATTTAATTTCATCCGTTACAAGCGATAATAATGGACGCGTGTGGTTTTCGAGCAATCGTGGTTTTTTGAGTTACTACGATCTTAAAACAAATACCATTCAATCTTTTCAAAATATCAATGCCATTTTAAGTGGATTGAATGAACAAAAAGTATACGATCTTTTTACTGACAGTAAAGGCTTTTTATGGATATCGACTAAATCAGGGCTTCTTAAAATTAATTGTAATACCGTTGTCCCGCAATATGTGAAATCTTTTACAACAGCAAATGGGCTTCATTCAGAATTTGTTGTTGGTCTGGCCGAAGACAGTGAAGGAAAGATATGGGGAACCGAATCAATGATCTATGCAGTTTGCATGATCGATGAAAAAAGATCTAAAGTGCTGAATTACGGAATGCGAGATGGCATTAATCATTCTGGTGAGATCATGCGTATTGTTAATTCCTGCAACAATAAGATATGGCTGATGGCACAGGGTGGATATTATGAATGCGACCCTTTGGCAAAAGAAGAGTCGGCACACGAACAAGCATTAGCTATCACCATCATGGCAGTGAATTCTATTGATAAACATTTCCAGGAAGAGATACAACAACATCAAAAAGTTATATTAGAACCGAATGAGAATTCTTTTTATTTCGAATTTGCAGCCATTGATTTCAGCAGGCCTGAAATGTATCAGTTTGCTTATAAGCTGGAAGGGTTCGATACCGGTTGGACTTATTGCGGCAACAGAAAAGCAGTTAGCTACACAAATATTCCGGGAGGTGATTATATTTTTAAAGTAAAAACAACAACAGATAAAGGAGAATGGAGCAATCATTATACTTCTATCCCTTTTTTCATTAAAACACCTTATTATAAAAAATGGTGGTTCACTGCTTTGATAATTTTATTGATAGTAACAGGGCTTTACTTTTTTTACCGTTTCAGGATGAAACAACAAAGACAGATATTATCACTCGAAACAAAAACGGTTGCGTTGGGTAAAGAAAAATCCAGAGTACAATATGAAAATCTGAAACAACATCTCAATCCGCATTTCTTATTCAATTCACTTACTTCTTTGAGCAGTTTGATACGCGTGGACCAAAGATCGGCCATTGAATTTTTAGACGGAATGAGCAAAATATATCGATACATTCTCCAAAGTAAAGATGAGGAATTGATAGATTTGAAAGATGAAATTAAATTTATTCAAACTTTTATTCAACTGCAGAAAACCAGGTTTGATAAGGGTTTGCAGGTAAATATTGATGTGCCTGAGATATTGCAGCATAAAAAAATAGTACCGGTTACTTTACAGAATCTTGTAGAGAATTCGATCAAACATAATATAGTTGACAGTGAAACACCATTGGTGATCGATATTTATGCTGAAGATGATTATCTGATCGTAAAAAATAACTTGCAAAAGAAAAAATTTGTGGAAACGAGTAATAAGCAGGGATTAGATAATCTTATTTCTTTGTATCACTATTTATCTGAAAGGCCATTGGTTATTGAGGAAACAGAACAATTTTTTATTGTAAAAATCCCATTGATATGAATGCAGTGATTATAGAAGATGAAGGACTGATTGCAAAAGAATTGCTGAATAAAATAGAGCAGGTATCTAATGATATCAATGTGCTGGAGATACTGCCCAGTTTAAAAACTGCCAGAAAATGGTTTCTTCAGAATGCAGAGCCCGATCTGCTGTTCATGGATATACAATTAAGCGATGGTGTAAGCTTCGATCTGTTTGATGAGTTTCAATTGCAATGCCCTGTTATTTTTACAACTGCTTATGATGAGTATGCAGTTCGTGCTTTTAAAGTAAACGGCATCGATTATTTGCTTAAACCTATTGATGATTCCGAACTTAAAAAAGCGATCGATAAATCCAGAACACTCATTCAACAAAAAACAAAATTGCCCGAAAATATCTCTCAACTCATTTCAAATATTGCCAAATCACAAACACCTTATTTTAAAGAAAAATTCATTGTTCATTTCAGGAATAACTGGATACCTGTTGATACCAAAGAAATAGCCTGTTTTATAAGGGATAATCTTAATTATCTCATCACATTTTCGGGTGATAAATATATTCTTGACTTTGCAACCTTAGAAGATATCGAAGACCTGCTTGATCCTAAAATATTTTACAGGGCAAACCGCCAAAGCATCATTCATATTGATTCTATTCAAAGTGTAAAGCCACAGGAAAATCAAAAACTTACTGTATTGCTCAAAGCTCCCCTGAAATTGGAATTTGATATCAGCAGGGAAAAAGCACCTTCTTTTAAGAAGTGGTTCGACAGGTAGCCACTTTTTTTGTAAGAATTATTGTTGAAACAATCATTAATTTTATTTCAGATTAATTAGCTACTATGTAGCAAACAATAAGTATTTTTAAGATCGAATAAAGTCATTACAAACGATTTTAAAAGCCCCACATGAAAAAATATGCTCTGTTTTTTCTTCTTTTAATTATTGTATTCTTTAATGCACAATCACAATCTTACACACCAAGCGCCGAAAATTTAAAACAACGAGATGCTTTTCAGGATATGAAATTTGGTATGTTCATTCATTGGGGTGCATCCAGTGTTTTGGGCAATGGTGAATGGGTGATGAATAACAGAAATATCCATGTGGATGAATATTCAAGGTTATTACACATTTTTAATCCGGTTGATTTTGACGCAAAGAAATGGGTGGCTGCTGCAAAGGGTGCCGGTATGAAATATATCACTTTAATTACGCGGCATCATGACGGTTTCAGTAATTGGGATACCAAACAATCTGCTTGGAAAATAACTAATACTGTTTTTGGAAAAGACATTGTAAAACAAATGGCAGATGAATGTCATCAGCAAGGCATTAAAATATTTTTCTATTATTCATTACTCGATTGGTATCGTTCCGATTATCAATACGAAACAGGAAGAACCGGAAAAGGAACAGGCAGGACTGCTAAAAGTGACTGGGCTCATTACATCGCTTTTATGAAAGCACAGTTAACAGAATTGCTTACTAATTATGGAGAAGTGTCGGGTATTTGGTTTGACGGCCATTGGGATCAATTAGAAAATGATATTGATAAAAACGGAAGATCAAAGGTGGACTGGCATTATAATGAAATCTACCAATTGATACACAAATTGCAGCCGCAATGCATGATTGGAAATAATCATCATCTTTCACCCATTGCAGGAGAAGATTTTCAAATGTTTGAAAAGGACTTGCCCGGCAATAATACCACAGGTTTTGGCGGCGCTGCAGTTTCTCAATTGCCTTTAGAAACCTGTGAAACAATGAATGATTCATGGGGATTTAATATTACTGACAGAAATTATAAATCTGTCAAGCAACTGATTCATTATATGATAAATGCCGCAGGAAACAATGCAAATTTTTTATTGAATATCGGCCCAATGCCCAACGGTGTTATTCAAACTGAATTTACAGATACATTAAAAGCTGTTGGTAAATGGATGGAACAATACGGCGAAACGATTTACGGAACAAGAGGTAATATTATTCCAACACAAGAGTGGGGAGTGCTTACGGCAAAAAATAAAAACATATTCGTCCATATTTTAAAAACAAATGGCGCGCCTTATATTTTCGTTCCCGGATTAAAACAACAGATACTAAAAGCAACCGTATTTTTAGATAATAAATCTGTTCGTTTCAAACAGCAACCTGAAGGTGTATTTATTTATTTTGACGGGATGATGCTAGATGATATTGATACTGTGATCCAATTGCAAGCTAAATAAAAAAATTGATATACTTTTTAAAACAGGCCGTATGAAAAAAATATTATTCTTTTGTTTATTTTTTGCAGTGATAGCTGGTACTGCACAAGAAACCATTCAGTTGCCAACTGCAAAATTTATGACCGGAGATAATGCGGATTGGAAAAAAGCAAATTTTGATGACAGCAAATGGGGAACGATAAAGACTAATGTCATTTGGGAATTTCAGGGATTCACAGATTATAATGGCTATGCCTGGTATCGCTTTCATTTTACGCTGCCCTCTTCATTTAAAAATAATTCATACTGGAAAGATTCAGTAAGAGTATATCTCGCAAAAATTGATGACGTGTGTGCTGCTTATTTGAACGGAACTCAAATCGGACAAACCGGAAGTTTTCCGGAAGATGTCAAAGGATATGTCACCGCATACAATCAAATAAGCGAATTTCATTTTTCCGCAAATGATCCTGCATTGAAATGGGATGGAGAAAATGTATTGGCTGTAAGAGTATATGATGGCGGTGGCGGCGGTGGCATCTATGGTTCTGTTCCTTTTATCAGTATGATGGATATTATTGATGGCATAAAAATGAATGTGGCATTTTCAACAAAACAAAATGCAGTAACACTCGAAAATAAAATTCAACTGAAAATAAACGGCAAATTATTCATCAGTCTGATAGATCCTGAAAAAGACAGCATCATTCAAAAAATAACAAAAGATATTGTTTTAAATCCTGGTCAAATTTTCACAACAGAAGTATCGAATAAAAATAATAATCGGTCTTATATAATTGCCACATTTAAAGAGCAACATACCGGTAAAACAATTCAGGTTAATAAAACAGTGCCCTATATTTTAACGCCTACTGTATCTGTATTCCCAAAGATCAATGGTGCAAAGATTTTAGGTGTTCGTCCTTCTTCGCCGGTATTATATAAAATTGCTGCAACAGGAGAGAAGCCTTTACAATATGCAGTAAATAATTTACCGAAAGGATTATCGCTTGATAGCAAAACAGGAATTATTACAGGTGTTTTATCTGATCGTAGCGATTATAAAATGAAAATTATTGTCACGAATGCAAAAGGGAAAGCTGAAAGAGATTTCATCATTAAAGTGGGAGAAGTTTTAGCATTAACGCCGCCAATGGGCTGGAATAGTTGGAATTGCTGGGGTTTAAGCGTTAGTACCGAAAAAGTAAAAGCAAGCGCACAGGCATTGATCGATAAAGGTTTGATAGATCATGGATGGACTTATATGAATATTGATGATGGATGGGAATTGCCTAAACGGGATGCTGCCGGCAATGTTGTTACCAATAATAAATTTCCGGATATGAAATTATTAAGCGACTGGTTACACAGCAATGGATTGAAACTTGGAATTTATTCTTCTCCCGGTCCGTTAACATGTGGCGGCTATCTTGGATCTTATCAATATGAATTAAATGACGCCAACTCCTATAACAAATGGGGAATTGATTATTTGAAATATGATTGGTGCAGTTATGAGAACATAGCAGGGAAAGATACCACGCTGGCAGCCTATCAAAAACCGTATATCGTCATGCGTGATGCATTGCGCAAACAGCCGAGAGATATTGTGTACAGTTTATGTCAATACGGAATGAAAAAAGTTTGGCAATGGGGACATGAAGTGGATGGTAATTGCTGGCGTACTACCGGAGATATTGAAGATACATGGGAAAGTTTAAGCAGTATTGGTTTTAGTCAAACAGAACAATATCAATACACCAAACCCGGAAGATGGAGTGATCCGGATATGTTGATCGTGGGAATGGTGGGATGGGGCGAAAACTTGCACCCCACAAGGCTTACGCCGGACGAGCAATACACTCATATCAGTTTGTGGAGTTTGCTTGCTGCACCATTATTGATTGGATGCGATATCAGTAAAATGGATGATTTTACATTAGGTTTATTGACGAATGACGAAGTGATCGCTGTGAATCAGGATGTATTAGGAAGAGAAGCAAAACAAATTTTGAAAACAGAAAGCTATCAGGTTTGGATGAAAGAATTGGAAGATGGCAGCAAAGCAATCGGTATATTTAATTTGAACGATCAGTATCAAAAAATAACAATTAATTGGTCTGATCTTTCTTTACCAAAAAAACAAAAGGTACGGGACTTGTGGCTTCAGAAAAATGAAGGCAGCTTTACAAACAGTTTTTCTGTTAAAGTTGCGCCGCATGGAGTAAGTTTGATCAAGGTCGCAAACTAAAATTGATATTAACTCTTTTATTCTAAATTATATGCGTAAGAAAATTTTTTGTCTCGTTATTGTTGCTTCAATTTTTTTAAGTTCAGAAGCACAACAAAATCAACAATGGGAAAATTTATTTAATGGTAAAGACCTGAGCGGATGGAAACAAATCAACGGAAATGCAAAGTATGAAGCAAAAGAAGGAATGATTGTAGGGATCACGGTTGCTGGATCTCCCAATTCTTTTTTAGCGACAGAAAAAACATTCGGCGATTTTATTTTGGAATTTGAATTCAAAGTAAATGATGCAGATATGAATTCGGGTGTGCAGATAAGAAGTGAAAGTTCTGCTGATTATATGAATGGGAGAGTGCACGGATATCAATATGAGATCGATCCATCTAAACGCGCATGGACTGCTGGTATATATGATGAAGCAAGAAGAGATTGGTTATACCCTATGGAATATAATGCTGCTGCAAAATCATTATTCAAATTAGGGCAATGGAATAAAGGACGAATAGAATGTATCGGAAATTCAATCAGAACATTCCTAAACGGAAAACCTGCTGCAAATCTGGTGGATGATATGACCGCAAAGGGTTTCATTGCCTTACAAGTTCATCAGATAAATAAACCAGAAGATGCAGGAAAGAAGATCTTTTTTAAGAATATCCGAATCCAGACAAAGAATTTAAAGCCATCTGCACCAGACAATATTTTTGTTGTAAACTTTTTACCAAACGATATTTCAGCACAGGAAAAAAATAACGGCGTGCAATTATTGTGGGATGGAAAAACAACCAATGGATGGCGCGGTGCTTACAAAGATCATTTTCCGGATAAAGGATGGGAAATTAAAGATGGTGTATTGAGTGTGTTGGGTGCAGAAGGTAATGAATCCGCAAACGGTGGAGACATCATAACGGAAAAAGAATATGGTGCATTTATTCTGCAATTTGATTTTAAAATGACACCGGGCGCCAATAGCGGTGTAAAATATTTTGTTACAGAAAATGAACATAACTCAGGTTCTGCAATAGGCTTGGAATATCAGATATTGGATGATGATAAACATCCGGATGCAAAATTAGGAAGCATTGGTAACAGAACATTGGCTTCATTGTATGATATGATCCCATCCATACGAGAGCCGCGTGCAAGAAAGAAAATGGGTGAATGGAATAGAGGAATGATCATTGTTCGCCCTGACGGCAATGTTGAGCATTGGCTGAACGGATGGAAAATGCTGGATTACAGAAGAGGCTCACAGTATTATTATGCATTGGTCGCTAAAAGCAAATATGTGCAATGGAAAGATTTTGGGATGGCAGAGAAAGGACATATTTTATTACAGGATCATGGAAATAATGTTTCATTCAGAAGTATTAAAATAATCGAGCTGAAATGATGACAATAGGGCCAAACAAATATCAATTGTATCTTAAGATCATTGTTTTAGTTATAGATATTTTGCTGATTGGGTTATTTGTGATTAAAACACCAAGAATTGATGCAGATTATATCTCAAGAATGATATTAACATCCATATTATTCTTTGTTATGTTTTTGGTGCTTTTTATGATCGCTATTCAATTGCTCATTTTGCCAATAAGCATTGAGATAAATGAAGGAAGTAATTCTATTATTTTACATTTTTTGATTTCTAATTTGGTGATAATACGCTTAGAAGAAATAACGGAGTTCACCGAATTTTCATTTCGAAATAAATCTTCAGTGTATGAAGGAATATTGGTAAAAGCTAATGGTAAAGAGTATATGTTCAGTAATTTTAATTTGGTTGATTATGACCCAGTTTTATCATTTTTGAAAAATACTAATATTCCTTTTTCAGGAAAAAAGAAATTCAATATGATTAAATATTTTGCCTCATATTTAAAAGTAATTGAATGATCAGTATAGAATCGAAAGTACAAGTGTGCGACGCAACGATGCTCATTTAAGATACCAAAGCCGGTTACAAATAAAATAAATAATCAAAATAAATTTTGTCAAATGAGAAAATCAAGACGTTCATTTATTAAAGAGTCTGCAATGGCTGGTGCAGGAATTATGTTGAGTAGAGTTGCTTTTTCTGCTGCAAGTTATAATAGGATCATCGGATCTAATGATCGCGTAAGAGTAGGCGTGGTGGGCTTTTCGGACAGGCACCGCAGTTCGCACATTCCCGCTTTTATGAATCATTACAAAGAACTGAATTTTGATGTGGTGGCTGTTTCGGATATATGGAAGAAAAGAAGAGAAGATGGTGCCGCTGTTTGGAAAGATAAAATGCAGCACGATATTGCTGCGTTCAAAAACAATGAAGAATTATATAGTTCAAAAATGGTCGATGCTGTATTTATCAGCACCGCCGATTTTCAACATGCATTGCATGCGATTGAAGCGGTGAAAGGCAATTGTGATGCATATGTTGAAAAACCATTTGCAGAAACAATGGAAGATAATCGTGCTGCATTGAAAGCCATTAAAGCATCAGATAAAATTATACAGATAGGTTCACAAAGGAGAAGCGGAAATAATTATAAAGCAGCTGCAGATTTTGTTCAGTCAGGAAAATTCGGAAACATTACGATGGTTGAATTAACATGGAATGTAAATCAGCCGGGAAGATGGCGCAGGCCTGGCTTGGTATCACAATTAAAGGAAGAAGATATTGATTGGAAAAGATTTTTGATGAATCGTCCTTACGAAAATTTTGATCCGAGAAAATATTTAGAGTTTCGTTTGTTCTGGCCGTATTCTTCAGGTATGCCGGGGCAATGGATGAGTCACCAGATAGATACAGTGCATTGGTTTACTCAATTGAAACATCCGCAAAGTGTAGTAGCAAACGGCGGTGTATATGTTTGGAAAGACGGCAGACAAAATTGGGATACCACAACAGCAGTATTTGAATATGCTGATGAAAAAACGAATTCTGATTTTCAGGTAATATTCTCTTCACGTATGCATAACGGCGATGAAAATCCTTCCGAGATCTATTATGCCAATGGCGGTGAACTGAATTTGATCACGAATAAAATTTCACCCAAAGGAGGCTTACATGAAAAAGAAGCTGCAGCAATGAATATGAAAGCGAATTTACTTCCGGAAATCAGTTTGTCTGATATGGGTGAAAAAGTAGTTGCATCAGCAAATACAGGCGGAGATGTCCTTACATCGAATCATGTGCGTAACTGGATGGAATGTGTGCGAAGTAGAAAAAAGCCAAATGCTCCTGTTGAAGCGGGTTACAGCCATTCAATCGCAACCATTATGACGAATGCTGCAGTAAGAACAGGATACAAAGCAACTTTTGATGAAAACACACAAGAAGTAATGGTGAATGGAAAAGTATTCAAATATTAATTTCACTACTGAATTAGTATAGAGAAAAAATATTTTAAAAGGAGAAGCAAATGTTTTGGATAACATTACTTCTCCATTTTTTAAATTCAATTAGATGAAGCAAGCTTTAATCGCTTTCTTCCAAATGCAGATGTTGATGATGCGCTCCTGCAGCAATATGTAATGCAAAACATGCAATCGCACCATCTTTAATGAAATTGATAAATGCGAGTGATCTCATTTCCCTGTCACCTGCATATAATGCGTTTGGTAAATGAATTCCGAACACAAAAAAAGTAAGTAATGCTGCAAGAAGATATGCCGCAAATTTTACAAAACGGTTTGTAATAAAAGAAATACCAACGAGAATAAAAGCTCCACCTACTAAATAGGTCCAGACAATGCCGCCGGGAATAGACATCGGAATATAAATTACTAAATCATGTGGCTTGAGAAAATGAAATATTCCGAAAACAATGAGAATAACAGCCAGAGAATAAATGGCAATTCTTGAAATAATATGATATTGTTTCATCTACAATAGTTTTAGTTGTAATGTAAGGTTGCAAAAGGGTGCTGATAAAAAAATGATTTTCGTCAGTACTTTAAAAAATAGGTTTAGTTCTGACGATTTAGTATTAATTTCTCCTATTTTGACTGGGAGAAAAAACCACTTGCGTGCGGTTTTATTTTTTATGGAGTTAGCTAAAGAATATCTATTTAACTGTATTTGCGTCGCACACTTGTACTGTTTGAACAGTACGCAGCTTTTACCTAAACGGAGTTTTAAACTTCGTGTAAAAGTAGCCCATTTTCTAATGATCATTTAAAGGCAAACCCAAACTTTGGTATTCTTTCCAATTCAAGTATTCATCGCCTTTACGTTGTTCAACCATAGTGATGCAATTATCAACCGGACAAACCAATTTGCATAAATTGCAACCTACACATTCTTCTTCCTTAATGGAATAAGTATTGTATGGCTTTCCGTATTCGAGATGAATGGATTGATGTGATGTGTCTTCACAAGCAATATAACATAAACCGCAGTGAATACATTTATCCTGATTGATATTGGCAACGATATGATAATTGATATCGAGGTCTTCCCAATGTGTAATTTTTTCTACACTCTTCCCAATAAAATCATTTAATGTTTTATAACCTTTCTCATCCATCCAATTATTTAATCCTTCACACATATCTTCAACGATCCTGAAACCATGTTTCATCACGGCAGTACAAACCTGCACATTACTTGCACCGAGCAGCATAAATTCTACTGCATCTTTCCATGTACTTACACCACCAATTCCTGAAATGGGAACTTTTGATGTAACAGGATCTTGTGAAATAGTTGTGAGCATTTTTAATGCAATGGGTTTTACGGCAGGACCGCAATAACCGCCAAATACACTTTTTCCAGCGACAAAAGGATTAGGAACTAATGTATCCAGATCAATGCCTGTTACTGATTGAATGGTATTAATTAATGACAATGCATTTGTCCCTGCTTCAACACAAGCTCTGCCTGTTGGCACAACAGAATGCACGTTGGGCGTGAGTTTGGTGATGACAGGTATTGTTGCAGCTTCCATCACCCATTCAACCACCATCTTTGCAATTTCAGGATCCTGGCCAACGGCAGCACCCATTCCGCGTTCAGTCATTCCATGCGGGCAACCGAAATTCAATTCAAAACCATGTGCCCCGGTATCTTCCACTTTCTTGATCAATTCATGCCAACTTTTTTTATCATTATCTGCCATCAATGAAACGATCATGGCCCTATCGGGGAATAATTTGATGCACTCTTCTATTTCACTAAGGTTGATCTCTAAGGGGCGATCACTGATCAATTCAATATTATTAAAGCCCATCACTTTTTTCCCTCCGTAATCAACAGCAGAATAACGCGATGAAACATTTTTTACCTGACTGCCTAATGTTTTCCAAACAACGCCACCCCATCCTGCTTCAAATGCACGTAACACATTTATTTTTTTATCGGTAGGAGGGGCACTCGCCAACCAAAATGGATTGGGAGATTTTATGCCGAGGAAATTTGATGAGATATCTGCCATGATTTTTAGTTAAGAGTTATGAATTAAGAATGCTGAGTTTTCATTTATAATTCTTAATTATTAATTTTTAATTCCGAGATACGATAGTATCGAGGATGCTCCGTCTTTTCCCGCCTGCACTGCATCAACAACTTCTTTGCCGCCATTCACGCAATCACCGCCGGCAAAAACACCTTTGATATTTGTTACGCAATTATTTATTTCGATTTTGCCTTTTGAATTTTTAATTGAAATATCATTGACTAATTTTTCAAACGGTGTCTGGCCTGCTGCTTTAATGATCATATCAACTTCCAATAAGAATGTTTCATCAGTTTCAACGGGACTCCGCCTTCCGCTTGCATCAGGCTCTCCTAATTTCATTTTGCTGCATATTAATTGGTTTACTTTTCCATTAACTGATTTTATTTCTTTTGGTGCCGCCAACCAAATAATATTACATCCATCTAATTTGGCAATATCCAATTCAACATCTGTACAAGGCTTTTCAGCTTCTGTTCTTCGGTAGATAATGGTTACTTCTTTTGCACCCAAACGTTTTGCCTGTGTGGCTGCATCAATGGCCGTCATTCCCAAACCGATCACTGCTACTTTATCACCAACAACAACAGATGAAAAATCATTGTTTCTTAGTTCATAAATAAATCTAATGGCATCAAACACCCCTTCTGTATCCTCTCCTGGAATTTCTAATTGTCGTGCCAAACCCACGCCGATAGCGAGATACACTGCATCATAATTTTTTTGTAAATCCGCCAACAAAATATTTCTTCCTAATTCATGATCATATTTTATTTCAATGCCACCGATGGAAGTGATGTAATTCACTTCATCCTCACAAAACTGTGGCGTTACTTTATACGCAGCAATGCCATAAGTCATTAAGCCGCCGCTTTTGCTTTCTTTTTCATAGATCGTTACATCAATTCCTTCTCTGCTTAATACATGCGCACAACTTAATCCTGCGGGGCCAGCACCAACGATGGCCACTTTTTTACCTATTGGCTTTTTTCTTTCAAACAGTTGCCATTTTTGAGTAATCGCTTTTTCCGTTGCATAGCGTTGCAGTTTGGCAATATGAATCGGCGTTTCATTCATTAAATTAAAAACACAACTGCCTTCGCATAATTTTTCAACCGGACAAACCTTTGAACATCCTGCACCCATGATATTGGATTGAAAAATAGTATGAGCAGATCCTTTTATATTTTCAGTTGAAATTTGTTTGATGAATTTTGGGATATTGATACTTGTAGGGCAGCTTTTTGTACAAGGGGCATCATAACAAAACAAACAACGGTTGGCTTCAACCAATGCAGCATCATGCGTTTCAAACGGCGGATGAATGTCTCTGAAATTTTCTTCGTATTGTTCTTTTGTTAAACGATTGTTTTTAATCATAATGATTAATTCTGACTGTTTGATGTTTAATAACATTGCGGATGTACAAGTGTGCGACGCAACTATAGCCTCATTCTTATTCTATAGCGCGCTACATAGAAAATTACAATTCAGTTAATTTTCCATAAGTCTCAGGCCTTCTGTCGCGAAAAAATTGCCAAACGCTTCTTACTTCTTCGATCTTGTCCAGATCAAATTCAGCAATCAATAATTCATCTTTATCTTCTGATGCCTGTGCGAAAATTTGTCCGCGTGGATCAACAAAATAAGATGAGCCATAAAATTTACCGAGATTCCAAGGTTTTTCTTCACCCACCCGATTGATGCATCCCATGAAATATCCATTGGCAGCTGCATGTGCCGGTTGTTCGAGTTTCCATAAATATTGTGATAAGCCTGCAACAGTTGCAGAAGGATTATATACAATCTCAGCGCCGTTCAATCCCAAACATCTTGCACCATCGGGGAAGTGACGATCGTAACAAATGTACACACCAACTTTTGCATACTTTGTTTGAAACACAGGGTAGCCGAGGTTTCCGGGCTTAAAGAAAAATTTTTCCCAAAAGCCTGAAGTATGCGGAATATGATTTTTCCTGTACTTGCCTAAATAAGTTCCATCTGCATCTATTACTGCTGCGGTATTGTATAAAACACCGGCCTGTTCTTTTTCATATACAGGAACGATGATCACCATGTTGTATTTTTTTGCATAAGCAGCCATGCGGTCTGTGGTAGGACCGGGAACAGTTTCAGCAGATTCGTACCATGCACGGTCTTGCCCCGGACAAAAATAAGGGGTATTAAAAATTTCTTGTAAACATAAAATCTGTACGCCTTTTTTTCCTGCTTCTTCAATCAATGGAATATGTTTTTGAAACATGGCTTCTTTGATTTCTTCAATGGTTCCTTCGCCTTCTGTTTTAGGCAAACTCATTTGAATTAATCCTGATTTAATTATTCTTGGCATGTGTTTTATTTTAAATGTTGAGGTATAATTTTTTTTACCGGCTTTTGTTTTCATGGCATCTTCGTTGCATCGCACACTTGTACGTTCGGATCAGTAATTATCAAATCTTATTATCAACTTTACTTCGTTTAATAAATTGTCCGTAACCTTTTTCAACCAAACATTTATTATTGTCAATGGCCACTTTTCCGCGTAATAAAACTGTTTCTACTTTGCCTATTATTTCCCAACCTTCATAACCGCTATAATCAACATTCATGTGATGCGTTTTTGCAGAAAGCGTATGTTTTTTATTTGGATCGAATAATACAATATCTGCATCGCTTCCAACTGCGATGGTGCCTTTCTTGGGAAACATGCCGAATATCTTTGCTGCATTCGTACTCGCTACTTCCACATACTTATTAAACGAAATTTTATTTTTTACAACACCTTCGCTGAATAATAATTCCATCCTGTTTTCAATGGCAGGATGACCGTTTGGGATTTTAGAAAAATCATCTTTGCCCATTAATTTTTGTTCCCACATAAACGGACAATGATCTGTTGCAACAACATTCACTAATCCCTGATTGATGCCTGCCCACAATGTTGACTGATCTTTCTTTTCACGTAATGGTGGACTCATTACCCATTTGGCACCTTCAAAATTTTGTTCATATAATGATGCATCTAAAATTAAATATTGAATACAGGTTTCTACAAATAACTTCTGGTTTCTTGTTGTTGCATTTCTTACTGCATTCAATGCGCCTTCGCAGGTAAGATGAACAATATAACCGGGACAGCCTGTATAATTGATCATATCTGCAAAACGGCTGCTGGCTTCGCTTTCTGTTACTTCGGGTTGTGATAGATAATGATAAAGCGGTGCTAATTTCCCTTCTGATTTATGTTTGGCAACCAAGTAATCAATCATATCACCATTCGTTGCGTGAACAGTGACCATTCCTCCTTGTTTTTTTACTTCCAACATCAGATCAACCATCTGCCTGTCATCGATCATCAATGCTCCTTTATATGCCATGAATGTTTTGAAAGAAGTAATGCCTTCTTCTTCAACAAAATGTTTGATCTCTTTTTTCGCAGCTTCATTAAAATCAGTAACAGCGATATGAAAACTATAATCCCCCACTGCATTTCCTTTTGCTCTGCTGTTCCAATCATTCAGAGCTTCTTGTAAAGAATGGCCTTGTTTCTGCAACACAAAATCAATTACTGTAGTTGTACCACCATATAATGCAGCACGGGTGCCGGTTTCATGCGTGTCGCTTGAAAATGTTCCCATGAAAGGCATATCGAGATGTACATGAGGATCAATGCCGCCGGGCATGACCAATAATCCTGATGCATCAATTTCTTTATCAGCAGTTACTGTTAATTCTTTACCAATAGCTGTTATTTTTTCCCCTTCCATAAAAATATCAGCGATATAATCATCAGTTGCAGTAATGATCCTTCCATTTTTTATTAGAATACTCATATTATTCAATTGATGTAAAAATTATGTTTTCTTCATCATTAACCAATAGATCATTCCGCTCACAGTAAATCCAACAAACCAGGCATAATTATAAATATGCGATAACCATAATGGAACAGATTGTTCTGATAAAAGATTTACATTGGTTAAAAAGCCGGGAACATTCGGTAAAATGCCGATCAACAATGCAATAATGGCTGCTCGATTAATACCATTTGAAAATGCATACAAACCTTTGTTGCTGTACAGATCTTTTACGATCAATTGTTGTTTGCGGATAAAATAATAATCAGCGATCATGATACCGCCGATCGGCCCCAATAAACTTGAATAAGCGATCAACCATTTAAAAATATAACCGCTTGGATCTGCAATTAATTTCCATGGAAAAATTAAAATGCCAATCAGTCCTGTAATTGTGGAAAATCCACGCAAATTGACCCCCTAATACCGGCGTAAACTGACCCCCTTTCGCCAGCACAATGTGACCCCCTTGTAACGGCACAAATTGACCCCCTAAATATTGGTAACAGAATTAGT